>Ga0206864_1189_pt1 | contig 18405 bp, 18 predicted proteins | sample Alteio_BWOrgCont_42_FD_152632 | JGI IMG/M metagenome (GOLD analysis project Ga0206864, IMG submission 152632) | Enriched cells from forest soil in Barre Woods Harvard Forest LTER site, Petersham, Massachusetts, United States -... | ecosystem: Environmental > Terrestrial > Soil > Temperate forest >...
GTAAATTCGCGTAAACCTATATTTGGCTATCATGCCATGGTTTACTCGTTAATAGGCATTGCCGTGTTATCATTCATCGTTTGGGGCCACCACATGTTTGTAACCGGGATGAACCCGTTTTTGGGCGGTGTATTTATGATAACGACATTGATTATTGCGGTGCCGTCGGCGGTAAAAACCTTTAACTGGCTTGCTACGTTGTGGCGCGGCAATATCCGCTTTACACCTGCAATGCTTTTCTCTATCGGGATGGTATCCTTCTTTATTTCGGGTGGCTTAACCGGTATTTTCCTGGGTAACGCTGCTTTGGACATTAACTTACACGATACTTATTTTGTTGTTGCCCACTTCCACCTGGTAATGGGCTCGGCAGCAATATTCGGGATGCTTGCCGGTGTTTATCACTGGTTCCCTAAAATGTTCCGCCGTATGATGGACGAGCGTTTGGGCTACCTGCATTTCTGGATAACATTTATCGGCGCTTACTTAGTATTTTTCCCGATGCACTTTATGGGGCTGGAAGGTGTGCCGCGCCGCTACTATGCTATTACTGCATTCAAGCAATGGGATCATTGGCTTAATGTTAATACATTTATCACATGGTCGGCTATCATGGCTGGCTTTGCACAGGTTGCGTTTATAGTTAACTTTATTTATTCAATGTTCTGGGGCAAAAAAACTGTTCAAAATCCATGGAACTCCAATACACTTGAGTGGACTGCACCGATTGAACATCACCATGGCAACTGGGTAGGAGAGATCCCAACGGTTTACCGCTGGCCTTATGATTACAGCAAGCCTGGGGCACCAGAAGATTTTATACCGCAAACAGTACCATTTTCTGAAACGATGAGCTCAAACCTTCCGCATGATTTTGAAGATAATCCCGCAGGTTTGGAAGAATATAACAAATGGACTACCGCTAATAAAGCTAACGAAGAAGTTAAATAAGTTTGGTCATTAGTCATTGGTCATTAGTCATTGGGTCAATTGGTCTATCCAGTTTATGACAAATGACGAATGATTAATGACCAATGACCAATGACTAAATGAGGACATCCGCATCAAAAATCACGTTCCGGAAAACAAACTTAATTACAATTGTTCTTCTTTTTATATTGATACTTGCCGGTGGAATTGTTCGTAGCACGGGTTCGGGAATGGGTTGCCCTGATTGGCCTAAGTGTTTTGGACAGTATGTGCCCCCAACAAACGTTTCGGAACTGCCAAAAGATTATAAACAAAAATATGTTGCGGGCAGATTGGAGAAAAATCAAAAATTCGCCAACACGCTTGATGTTTTCGGCTTTAGCGATTTGGCTCGCCGCATCCGCGAAGATAAATCGATACTTGTCCCCGAGGAATTTAATGCTGCCAAAACCTGGACTGAATATATAAACAGGCTTTTAGGTGAAATCACTGGCCTTTTTCTATTGTTTACTGCAATATTTTCATTTAGTTACAAGCACGAAAACAGGCTGATAATATTTTTATGCATACTTAACGTGGTATTGGTGGGTTTCCAGGCCTGGCTGGGCTCTATAGTAGTATCGACAAATTTGGTGGCCTGGATAGTAACGGTGCACATGATGCTTGCCCTTGCCATATTGGCTATAAGCATAAGTACTTATCACCTTGCCAAAGTTTATGGCAAACATAAGCTGAACGTTAGCCCTATAACCCATGTTGTTACCGTATTTGCATTAGTAATATCAGTGCTTCAAATTGCATTTGGTACTGAAGTAAGGGAAAGGATTGATGCAGTGGCAAGTCACTTGGAAGGAGGGTACCGGGAAGACTGGATAAGCAATGCAGGGGCAATATTTTACCAGCACCGGGACGTAGCCATATTGGTATTGCTCATCAATGTTTTGCTTTTTGCTTTAATACGCAGTGGTTTTAGCCGCCACTCAACACAACAGCAGGTTATGAGCTTTACATTTTTAATGATCATGCTGCAAATTGTTACCGGTATATTGTTATCCTATTGGGCGTTACCACCTTTTGCCCAGGCGGCGCATATTGTATTGGCAAGCCTTATATTTGGCGCCCAATTTTACCTGATGTTAAATTTATATCAATCAGCTAACCTACAGGAGGCCCATAAATGAAGTGGAGCGATTTTTCGAAACTTATTAAGCTGCGTTTAACCTTCCTGGTAGTATTTTCTGCTTCTATATCATTTTTAATAGGCAGCAAGGTTAATGGTGAGATAAATTGGTTTAATTGGGGTAAATTAATTGTAGGCGGCTTTTTAGTTACTGCAGCGGCAAACTGCTTCAACGAAATTATTGAAAAAGACTTTGACCGTTTAATGCGGCGTACCGCCGACCGCCCTATACCGGCCGGCCGTATGACCACAGGTCAAGCTTTGGTGCTTGGCTTATTTATGGGAATTTGCGGCACTTACCTTTTGGGCAGCCTTAATGTGGTTACAGGCTTACTTTCGGTATTTTCCATCCTGTTATATGCGTTTGCATATACACCGATGAAACGTAAATCGTCGATTGCTGTATTTATCGGGGCTATACCGGGAGCCTTGCCACCGCTTATTGGTTATGTTGCTGTACAAGAAAAAGTAGATGCTATCGCGTTGATCTTATTTGGCATACAATTTATATGGCAATTCCCTCATTTTTGGGCAATTGCCTGGGTTTTGGATGATGATTATAAACTGGCCGGTTTTCGGCTGCTCCCATCTGGCAGAAGGGATTTAACCAGTGCAATAGTTACCTTTGTATTTACTTTGATATTAGTGCCGGTGAGCTTATTGCCATACTTTTATGGTTTCGGGGGAATTTATATGGCAGTCGTATCGTTGATATTCAGTTTGATTTTTTTATACCTGGCATTTATGCTTTTACGCACCCTGAAGATCGACTCTGCAAAAAAACTGATGTATGGGTCATTTATATATTTGCCAGTGGTGCAATTGATGTTTTTATTTAATTTTATAGGAAAGGTGAAATGAAGGGGCAGCTACAACAAGAAGACAGGGTAAACCTGGGGGCCAAAAAATTTAATATGTGGTTATTTATATTCACCTCATTTATGTTTTTTGCTGCCTTATCCAGCGGTTTTATAGTTTACAGCGGTGGTAAAGGGCATGGTTTGGATGTGATATTGCCGCATGCTTTCAGGTACAGTACAGTAGTCATTATTTTAAGCAGTATAACCTTGTATTTGGCTTCGAAGGCGGCCAAACAATTGCAATTTGCAAAACAGCGCCTTTTTTTATGGATTACATTTTTCCTGGGGATAGCTTTTTTGGTGATACAGATATACGCATGGTATATTTTAACTTATAAAATGGGTGTTTATTTTGTTAACCCCAATGCCTCCCGCACGTTTATTTATATATTCAGCGGCATGCATTTATTACACATTATAGCGGCGCTATTAGTGTTGCTTAATGTTATTATAAGCTCATACCGTAACATCCCACAGGTAAGGAACCTATTTAAAATGGAAATGCTATCTATTTTTTGGCATTTTCTCGATATTATGTGGATTTATCTTTATGTTTTTTTACTTTTGAACCAGTATTAATTAATTTGAAGATGTGGCAATTTGAGAATTTGAAAATGATAATAGTGATCGGAATGTCTGCATCATCAAATTTTCAAATTTTCAAATCAACAAATTTTCAAATCAACAAATAATTATAAATGAGTACAGCAGTAGCACAACCAGTTGATGATGTAAAATCAACACCATGGTCAGGGGGCAGGTCACCTTTTGATGTAGAATATGGTAAATTAATGATGTGGTTTTTCCTCCTTTCGGATGCATTCACATTTTCAACATTATTAATTTCCTACGGCGCTTTGCGTTTCAGCGCGCCTACATGGCCGGCACCTTCTTTGGTATTTCAATCTTTTCCGGGCCTTATTGAGCACGGGGCGCCATTGGTGTTCGTGGGTTTAATGACACTTATCCTCATCCTGAGCTCGGTTACCATGGTGCTTGCGGTTGAAGCAGGCCATCGTAATTCGAAAAAAGAAGTAGTGACCTGGATGTTGTTTACCATCCTTGGCGGGATAATGTTTTTGAGCTGCCAGGCCATGGAGTGGACACACTTGCACAGTGAAGGTTTTTGGTGGGGGCATGTACCAACTGTTGAAGTGATGAAAGAGTTTTTTAGGGGAAATCCGACGGAAGCCCAGATGACTATGACATCGCACCAGTTTGCGAACCTGTTCTTTACCATAACAGGTTTCCACGGCTTCCACGTATTTTCAGGGGTTATCATTAATATTATAATTACCGTTAATGTTTTATTAGGTACTTATCAAAAACGCGGCAGCTATTTAATGGTCGAAAAAATTGGCCTTTACTGGCACTTTGTAGATTTGGTATGGGTATTTGTGTTTACCTTCTTTTATTTAGTTTAATAATTTAATACGATATATATGTCAGCAGAAACCACACATGTACACGCCGATGGCGCCGGGCATGGCGAACATGAAGGAATGACCAAGAAAAGAATAATGAAAGTGTTGTATATACTTTTGGGTATAACTGCCGTTGAGTTTTTAATCGCTTTGGGAGTAGCACCTCACTTTCCGGGTGCGCACTGGATAAATCCTTTTTACATTGTGTTAACATTATTGAAAGCATTTTATATAGTGGCGTACTTTATGCACCTGAAGTTCGAAAAACTTGATATGGCGCTTGCTATTATAGTTCCCATCCTTTTTATAATCGGTTTAATACTGGTACTTACAAATGAGAGCCATTATTGGATCGACCTGCGGCTGCCGCTGTAATGAAGAAAGCCGGCCTATTTACAAAAGTCACAATCCTGGTGCTCGTTTTAATTGTGCCGGGATTTTTGTATTATTTACTGGTTGCTGAAGGTAAAAACAGGTATCATTCTTTACCCATATTCGGCCCAAAACAGGTAGCTAAAACAACCCACAAGGTTAAGGGAAAAGATATCCCAGATACCCTATACCATTCCCTGCCAGATTTTAAGCTGACCGACCAGGATGGTAAGGCGGTTTCTTTAAAAACTTATGATAACAAAATATTCATCGTCAGTTTTTTTTATACGCATTGCCCCAATGTTTGTAACCAGGTAAATACCAATCTTGAGCAGCTGGTATCAAATTATGAAAAAAGCAAAATGATAAATTTTGTTTCAATTACCGTTGACCCTGAACGGGATTCTGTAAAGGCTTTAAAAAACTATGCCGGCAGTTTTAAAGCTGTATCGCCAAAATGGTCGTTCTTAACCGGCGATACCAGTACCATATATAACCTGGCGCGTAACGGCTTTTTAGTAAATGCCCTGCAAGCCGGTAAAGATGATTTTATATACAGTGATAAACTGGTTTTAATTGACGAAGAAAAACGCATCAGGGGGTATTATACAGGTGCATCAACCAATGATGTAAACAGGTTAAATGATGAGATTAAAGTATTATTATCAGAAGAAATACTAAAACACGATACGCCTTTGTATTAGAACGCGTAAAGCAGAAAGCTTAAGGCAGAAAGCTTAGAATTATATATACCCACAAGCTTTTAGCTTTATGCTTTCAGCTTTTACCTCAAAAAAGTACTATGACAGATAAATTTATATTCCGTTTTGTTGCAGCAGTATCCATATTTGTATTTGTGGTAGTGCTTGTTTTAAACCGCAGGCTAATACCTGCCCCTGCAATTGTTCCATCATTTACCCATTATCTCCCAAAACTTAATGCGATATTAAATGGAACCTGTAGTGTTTTACTCCTTTTGTCTTTGTATTTTATAAAAAGAAAGAAAATCACAGTACATAAGCGCATTAATATTTTAACTTTTTGCCTTTCCTCACTTTTCCTGGTATCGTACATAATATTTCACTACCTCGCCCCCGAAACAAAGTACGGTGATACTAACGGTGATGGAACGCTATCACCATCAGAAGTGGCAGCGGCGGGCAATATAAGGTATGTTTATTACGTGATATTAACCTCGCACATTATACTGGCGGCAGGTGTTTTGCCATTGATCCTGTTGAGCTTTTATCGTGGTTTACAAATGCAGGTAGCAAAGCATAAGAAATTGGTTCGCTGGGCTTTCCCTATTTGGTTGTACGTTACTGTTACAGGGGTTATCGTTTATTTGATGATTTCGCCTTATTATCATTTTTGAATTAAGTTATAAGGGTTGTAATAGTTGTAAGGGTTGTAGTTGTTATGGACACTAAATTAATTACAACCTTTACAACTATTACAACCTATTACAACTCCTGCGAAGTTTCTAAAATTAAATAACTAAATTTGTATCCATGAAAACAAGCTTAAAAAGGGCATTATTCCTTATTGTGTTTGGCTTGATGGTGATCAGCATTAAACCCGCCAAAGCGCAATGTGCACAATGTGCCGCAACAGTTGAATCAAATGCAAAAAGCGGGGATAAAACGGCTAATGGTTTAAATAAAGGCATTTTATTTTTATTAGTAGCCCCCTACCTTGCAGTTGGGGTTGTAGGATATGTGTGGTATAAAAATTATCGCCGTAAAAATGTAAATATTGACATTCGTGACGAAAAACTGCATTTAAACTAAATCTGTAACCAGGCTTTTTTATATATCCTGCAAATTAAAATGTCGCAAACATCCAAATCATGGGCTATGTTGCATACGCGATGCCCGCGTTGCCGTAGGGGAAATATGTTTGCAGGAGGGATGTATAATTTCGGCTCCAATAAAATTCATGAGCACTGCCCGCATTGTAATTTGCATTTTGAGATAGAGCCCGGCTATTTTTATGCCGCCATGTATGTAAGTTATGCCTTAAACGTAGCCGAAGCATTTGCTGTGGTAGCAGCAACCTATTTGCTTACACATAATTCCACTTCACCATGGTTGTATACCGGTGTAATATTGACAGGTTGCCTGGTGCTTGCGCCTATAAATTTCAGATACTCGCGAGTTTTACTTTTATATTGGTTATCACCTAAAATAAATTATCAGCCCCATTTAGATATCGATGATACAACGCCATACCTTTGATTTTTTAAAAGAACTGGTTGAAAATAATAACCGGGAATGGTTCCAGGCAAATAAACAACGCTATGAGGCCGCCCGTGATAATGTGATTGAATTTACAGGGGAATGGCTAAAACGGCTGCATAAAATTGACCCCAGTATTGACGATACCCTTGATCCCAAAAAATGTGTAATGCGCATTTACCGTGATATACGTTTCAGGATAGACAAAACGCCTTACAAAAATAATTTTGGCATAAGTATCCCGACAAAAGGATTGAAGGCAGGGCGCGCTGAGTATTACCTGCAAATTTCACCGGGAAACTCATTTATTGCAGGCGGGTACTGGATGCCGGAAAAGGATCATCTAAAGGCCATCAGGCAGGAAATTGATTATAATGCCGGTGAACTTAAGCGGATAATTGACGATGCGGGGTTTATTGAGTTATTTGGTGAATTCAGAAAACAAGACCAACTAAAAAGTGTTCCAAGAGAGTATAGCGCTGAAAATGAAAATATTGAACTGTTAAAGCTCAAAAGCTTCGTGGCTTTTCATCAACTAAAGGATGAAGAATTGCTGCTAAAAGACGCGGTTGTTAATGTAACTACTATTTGCAGCAAAATTTACCCGCTTAATGTTTTTTTAAATAATGCCCTTGCTTAAACCACTATAACTAAATTACTATGATGAAACCTCCTTGTGCTGCCGAAACTAAAATTAACAAATCGCATACGGAAGTTTTATCTCCTTTTAAAAACAAATTACCATGATAAAAATTAAACATTGCTTGTTTGCAGCCATTTTGTTTATGGCATTACAGTCGTGCGTAGTACTGTCCCCAAAAAAATATAAAGCCTTAGTTGCCGAACGTGACTCACTTTCTATGCGCACCGGCAGCCTGGAAGATACTGTTGCAAAATTACGGGCTGATACTATGCGCCTGCACCGTGAAATAAGGGACCTTCAAAATACTTACGCTACATTAAATGGCAATTACAGCAACTTAAATGACAAGTACAACGCCTTAAATAACAACTTTAATGCAATCTCATCAAAAGTAAGCAAGCTATCCAGCGACCTGCAAAAAAGGGAAGCCCGTTTAAAGGAAGTGGAAGAGGCATTGCAACGACGTGACGAAGCTACAAACGCACTAAAAAATAAATTGCAGCAGGCATTGCTTGGCTTTCAGCAAAGTGGTTTAACGGTGGATATAAGGGACGGTAAAGTATACGTTTCCCTGGCTGATAAATTGCTATTCCCCTCAGGTAGTATTGTTATTGACGAGCACGGTAAAGCGGCATTGCAGCAACTGGCAGCGGTGCTTAATAAAGAGCCTGATATTAATATTGCTGTTGAAGGACATACCGATGATAAAAAAGTAATTAACCTGGGCCAGATAAAAGATAATTGGGATTTAAGCGTAATGCGTGCAACGTCAGTATGCCGTTACCTTACTGTAGAAGAGAATGTTGACCCGCACAGGCTTACTGCCACAGGTAAAAGTGAATTCCAACCGCTTGACGCCAATGATAATGCTGTGGATCGTGCCAAAAACAGGCGGATTGAAATTGTGCTTACGCCGAAACTCGATGAGCTGTATAATTTGATAAAACAGTGATAGGGATTTCACCGATTTTTTAATGATTTCACCGATTTTTAAAATCTGAAAAATCCTTAAAATCCCTTAATCCCGGTCAAGGGGGTTTTTACGATTAAAAAGATCCGCAGGAAAGCAAAAATCCCAAATCTCTAAAATCCCTTAATCCCGGTCAAAGGGACTTACAAAAGAATCAAAGGTAGGCAATAGCTCATCTTTCGGCGATAGCAAAACATCGCCGGGCGCTATGCCCCAGTCAATGGCGAGTGTAGGGTCGTTCCATAACACACCTATTTCGGATGCTTTGTCGTAATAATTATTTACCTTATAAGTGAAAATGGTATTATCTTCAAGGGTTGCAAACCCATGCAGGAAACCTGCAGGGATCCATAATTGTAATTTGTTATCGCCGCTAAGTTCAACTGAAACATGCTTACCATAAGTAGCTGATCCTTTACGGATATCAACGGCAACATCCAAAACTCTTCCACTTATTACACGCACCAGTTTGCCTTGTGCAAAAGGGTCTGCCTGGGCGTGAAGGCCCCTGGTAGCGCCTTTATGTGAAAAAGACTCATTATCCTGCACAAAGTCGGCAGCTATGCGGGCTTCTTTAAACTTAATCTTGTTATAACTTTCGTAAAAATACCCCCTGCTGTCATTAAATACACTTGGTTCAATGATTAACAGGCCTTCAATATTGGTTTCAGTAATCTTCATTTTTAACCGACAGTTTTCATCAGGGTGTTAAAGATCACAAACTGGTTTTCAAATTCCTGGTTATGGATGGCCTGTAATTGGTGTAGGTGCTTGCTATAAAAGTGATTGAAATTCTCGATAGTATCGGCGTAATATTGAACGCAATAGGTTACACCCTCATTTGGCGAATCAATAACACTTAGTATTTGGTACGATTTAAAATAGCCGGTAGCCATTACCGCCGGAATATGTACCTCTTGTACCCATTTGAGCCATTTTTCGTGGACTGCTTCATCCACAATTACAGTATCGTTAAATATGATCATGGGGTAAAAGTACTAATTATGTTTTAAGGGTTGTAATAAGTTGTAAAGGTTGTAAGGGTTGTAATAAGTTTGTATTTTGGTGAAACGATTTTTTAACTCTTACAACTTACTACAACTCTTTACAACCCTTCTTAACTACGACGAAGTCTCATTTTTATCCCCGCGCAATAGCCTGAAACGTTTGCGTGCTTCATTTATCCACAGGCTGCCGGCGTAATCGGTTATAATTTTTTGATAATATATTTTGGCTTGCTCTTTATCAGATAAGTGGTTTTCGTAAATATCGCCAAGCATAAAAACAGCGTCATCCGCCCATAGGCCGGAACTATCATCTGTCACAATTTTTTTCAAAAGTACCACAGCGCTTTCATAATCCTTTTGCTGTATCGATAGGCGGGCCTTTGCCATTAAAATATCATCAGCTAATGAATTTCCCGGGTATTTTTTATCAATGCTGTCAAGTGTCAGCAACGCTTTGTCTGGCTCTTCGGCAAATATCAGCAAATCAGCGCGGGCATACATTTTTAATGCCGCCCCGGTACTGTCAGCCTGGATGTTATCTGATATAAGGAGGGATAAATTTAAAGCATCATTAGCTATCAGTTCTGATGTGGCCGCTTTTAAAACATCAAGCTGCCCTTTGGCCCAGGTAAAATCACCTGTATAATAGGCTAATTTCGCATTTCTGAATTTCGCATCCTGGCCTATTGATGTATTGCGAAAATCTATTTCTACCTGGCTATATAATAAGGTAGCATCCCAGGGCTTGTTATTTAAGAGAGAGATATCGCCCAGGTCAAGTTTGCAGGATGCCAGTAAATCAGGTTTAATGCCCTGAACATTAACCGTTTCTTCCAGCAATTTTTGTGCATCTCCTAATTTATGCAATTTAAATGCCTGCAGGTTTGCTAACTTTTGCATGGCAAAAGCGGTACTGCTGTTTTTCCCAAACTCGGCCAGCAGGTCAATATAATCTTTCTCAAGGCTAAGTAAATCCTCGTTAGTATATTTTCCGGAAGTTACTCTTAGGTTTTTGGTATTGATCAGTTCAATTTTTGCCGGGATATAATAGGGCTGGTCTTTCCCTTTACTAACAAGGTATTCATACCCGCGTATTGCAGCATCATAAGCTTCATTAGAGGTAAGCGTACGGCATAGCTCAAAAATATTGCTGCCATCATCATTTTGCCGCCTGCTTAGTGCAAGGGCCTGGTTCAGGGCCTGGTCAAATTCTTTTTGCTGCAAAAATTGCCAGGTCAGTAATTCAATATAAAGTGTTTGCTGCGGATCTTTTTGTATCCTTTTTAACAACGCCACTTTAAGTATATCATAATCAGCTGCACCATCATAAATCCCTGACAACGCATTCTCTGCCTGGCTAAGAAACGCCGGGTTTGATGGTAAAAAGTTAAGGTACTCTTCGGTTAACGCTGCTTTATCGCGTTTATAGCGGTAAAGGTTTATCAGTTCGTACGAGAATAAAGCATCACTATGCAATAATTTCCGGCCCTGTAGAAATATTTTTATAGCATAATCAATATTCGAATTTTGATAAAACTGGGCGGCAAGCATCGCTATTTCGCTTTGATCGGCAGGCAGGTTTTTAAGTAATTCATCATACAACGCGTCGGCTTTTTCAACGGCGCCCTGCTGAGTATAGGCAGTACCTAACATAATAAGATACTGGTGATCATCCGGGTGTTTACGGATCATCTTTTTAGTAATATTTTCGGCCTCATCAAACTTTTTAAGCCCCAGCAGACAGTTAAAATAAATATTATAATACTGATCGTTATCCTGTTTATATAGCTTTTGATAAATATCGAGGGCTTTTTGCTGTTCTCCGTTTGCGGAAAATTGCTTTGCTAATTGCAGGTCATTGTCTTGTGCAAAAAGCTTTGAAAAGCTGGCTAAAAATATAAATATGAAAACACAGGACCACTTCATTAGTTCAAAATTAATCAATTAATTGGTTATTTGAAGATTTGGTAATTCGAAGATTTGAAAATGGCGCCATTTCAATAGCTTGCATTTTCAAACCCTCAAATCAATTAATTTTCAATTCTATAACGTTTTTACAGGGTAAAATTGTAGTGACAGTTTGAATTGATTGAGTTAATTGTCTAATTTAACCTGATTAAAACTACAAATTATAAACCCCAATGTTAAAGCCCTTAAGAATATTACTTTTCATTAATGTAATAATCGTTTTTTGCGCTTGTAACCCACATAAGACTAATCTTATCCCTATAATTGATTTTTTTAAAACCGCCGAAGAAAGCACATTCAGAATATCTCCAGACGGTAAATATATCTGTTATCTAAAACCATATAAAGATAAAGAGAACCTGTTCATCCAATCATTGGCTGATGGAAAAGAACGAATGGCTACCTCATTTACAGATTACCCGGTGCGCGGAGATTATTTTTGGACTTATAATAACAAGATAGTTTTTAGCCAGGATATTATAGCATCTGATGAAATTAAGCTGTTTACGGTTGATGCGTCTGATTTAAAAGTACGCAATATTATTGCACAGGAAAAAGTAAGGATATTTTTACTTAACCGTAATAAACAGGAGCCGGATATTATAACTATCAGGATGAATAAACGCGATCCGGCGAATTTTGACATTTACAGGTTAAATATTAAAACCGGAGGGCTAACACCATACCTTATAAATCCGGGTAATTTAACCGAATGGTATCCCGACGCTGACGGTAAAATACGGTTGGTAACAGCGTCAGACGGGGTTGATAAAACCATATTATACCGGCCAAATGACAATGCGCCCTTTAAGCCTATTATACAAAATAATTTTAAAACCTCGGTTAGGCCAATAGCTTTTACAGGAGAAAAAAATTATTTCTATGCTTTATCAAATATCGACCGCGACAAAACCGCGCTCGTTGAAATCAATGCCCTGGACGGGAAGGAAAGAAAAATAATTTTTGCTTGTGATAATGCTGATATACAGGATGTAGAATATTCAAAAAACAAACATCAGTTAGAGCTGGTAAAATGGCAGGCAGCCAGGCCGCAGAAACATTTTTTGAACCAGGGTATTCAAAATATTTATAATAAATTGCGCGAACAACTAAAGGGGTGTGAAATTGATATTACTGACAGGGATAGTGCAGAAGACAAATTTATCCTGATCACCTATACCGATAAGAACCCGGGATCGTATTATATTTATGAGAATAGTACCGGTAAGCTAAAAAAACTGGGGGATATAAATTCAAGCCTTAAGCCCGAACAGTTATGCACCATGCAGCCGGTTTCATTCAAAGCAAGTGATGGAATGATTATTAATGGTTACCTCACGCTTCCGCAGGGGGCAAAGAAAACTAACTTACCGGTGGTAGTAATGCCCCATGACGGGCCTTTTAATCAGAGCTTTTGGTGGGTCTACAACCCCGAAGTACAGTTTTTAGCTAACCGCGGGTATGCGGTGTTCCAGGTAAATTTCAGGGGGTCAACCGGTTATGGCAAGGCTTTTCACAGCGCAGGTTTTAAAGAAGTAGGTGGAAAAATTCAACAGGATATTACAGATGGGGTTCACTGGCTTATCAATAATAAAACGGCAAACCCTAAAAAGATTGCTATTTTTGGCGGCGGATTTGGCGGTTTTTCAGCATTATATGGTGTATCCTTTCACCCGGAATTGTATAACTGTGCTATTGTACAGCATGGCCTGATTAATTTTTTCACTTATATTAAAGATGCCCCGCCTTTTCAGAAACCTTCAGTAAAAATGATGTATGAAATGGTTGGCGACCCTGAAACCGATGCCAGCCAATTAAGGGCCATATCGCCTGTATTTCATACCGATAAGATCCGGGCGCCGCTGTTGATTTTCCAGGGGGCGAAGGACGACCGGGCAAATATCAGCGAGTTAAACCAGTTTGTTCGTGAGTTGCAAAAACAAAACGGGAATGAAAATGTAAAATATTTTTTAAAGCCGAATGAACGTACTGTTTTTAGAAGTGAACATAACAGGACACAGATGTACGCAGAAATAGAAAAATTCCTGGATGATAATATGAAGGTTAAACAGTAAACCTTTTATGAAAAGGCCTCAAAGCATTTACCGTAAAAATTTTTCACTGATCATTGTTTTCCTCGTATTGATCTCGGTAATCTTTATAATAGCCCTTATTGTTTCCTATAGCCTTAATGCCAGGTATGTTGAAAATGAGTTTGCTTCAAAAAAAATAGATGTATATGAGCAAACCATTAAGCCCTATATGGACCTTTTTCAAAATAAAATACCCGAGATAACCTCTTACCAGGGATTACTTGATTCGGCTTCGGCTGCAAAATATGCCGATTCTGTTTTTCATGATTATCCGTTTGTTGAAAAGATTATTTTTTATGATGCCACGATCAGCAACAAAAAAAATAGCACTGTGGTCAGGAATAAGCTGGGCATTAACATTAACGCAATGTACCAGTACCTTCCGGGAAAAGGTAAGTTATTAGGTTTAAGGATATGGAATACCAGCGATGAGGAAGATTTTAAACAAATGGCTATTAAGCTGAGTGACTATATCGCTTTTTCGGACACAACAAAAGAATCAACACAGGATGAAATTTTTAAAACTTTTTATGATGTAAAATCAAATAAGATCAGCTATTCAAATATACTGCGTCGTTCGGATATTAAAGCTTACCGCGAATTAGGCAACGGTAACAACCCATCATTTTACTACAAACAAAATATGATGACGTTTTTCTTGAACCCCGATTTATTAAAAATTAAAAACCTGCATAAAGAGCTTTACCAGGATATAAGTGTGCAGCCCGTGGTTTATGATCCAGTGGATGCTGAAAATGATAACCTGGTTACAGAAGTAGCATTACCCCTCTCCTTTGCCGATTTTAAACTGTATTTCAGTTCTGCCAAAAATTATCTTACGACAGAAACAAACCGCAGATTTATGCCCATTGGTGCGTTGGTTGTATTAATTTATTGCTTTTTGGTGCTTGTAGGCTGGCTTATTTATCGCAATTTGAATTTTAATGTCAAGTTATTTAAGCTGCAATACGATTTTATAAATAATTTTACTCATGAGTTTAAAACGCCCGTTAGCGTGATAAAAATCGCGGGTTCCAACCTTAGCGGGGATAGCGAGCTTAGTGAACGCCAGCGTAAGCAGTACGGGAAAATTTTGAATGAAGAAGCCGATAAGCTTAATGACCTGATGAATAAACTGTTATCATTTACACAATTAGAAAACAAATCAATAAATATAAAAAAAGAAGAAATTGATGTGGATGATTTTGTGAACAGGTATAAAGAGACTTTTAAGCTAAAATATGCCGACTTTAAAATTAATTGCAGAGTTAATGGTGTAAAGTCGTTTTATACCGATCCGGTATTGCTTGGCAGTGTGTTTCAAAACCTTATTGAGAATGCCTATAAATATTCGCACCCTAATAAAAAAGAACTTTACATAAATGTTAAGCACGAAAAACGTAATATTATATTTTCTTTTGCAGATAAGGGAATAGGGATACCTAAAAATGAGTTAAATAACATATTTAGAAAATTTTACCGGATAGAGAACCAGTATAATCAAAACGGGAGTGTAGGCTTAGGCTTGGCATTTTGTAAAGAACTGGTTAATTTTATGGACGGGGAAATAACAGTTAACAGCAAGATTAATGAAGGTTCGGAATTTAAAGTTACCTTACCTTATGAAAATTGAAATATGAGTAAAGAAATTAAAATCGCGTTGGTTGAAGATGATGAAAACCTGCGTTTCCTGGTAGCAGAACGCCTGCAATCAGAGGGCTATAAAGTATTGGAAGCCAATAACGGGGATGATGCTGAAAAAATAATTTTGCAGGAACAACCCCACATTGTTTTATTAGACTGGATGCTGCCTGGCAAACAGGGGTCGGAGGTTTGTGCCAACATCAGGGAAAAAGGGTTTGATAAACTGATAATAATGATGACAGCCAAAGGGCAGGATATTGATAAAATAGAAGCCTATAATTTTGGCGTGTCAGACTATATCACTAAGCCCTTCAATATGGACGTTTTGGTGGCGATGATCGATAACAAGATCAAGTTTTCGTTAAATACCGAAAAATCAGAATCGTACCGTTTTGCGAATATGGAGCACCTGCCAAATACTCATTTATTAATAAAAGACGGCAAGAAGGTTGAGCTCACCATACTGGAAAACCGAATATTGCTTTATTTTCTGAAAAATAAAAACAAGGTAATTAACCGTGAAGAATTGATGATGGAGGTTTGGGGTTACAATGCCGATGTAAACACCCGTACCCTTGATATGCACATTGTTAGGCTCCGCAAAAAGATAGAGTCAAATGCCGATTCGCCGCAATACCTGCAAACTGTAAGGGGAATTGGGTACAAGTTTGTTTATAACGGGTAGGAGGCCAGAAAATTTACGTAGGGACATAATACTGTGTGTCCCTACACTTTCAAATACACCTTTGAAATTATAAAATCCCCAAAAAAGGTTTGCTGTTCAATACATTTATAATTATGTATAGCAAAATGCTTTTCAATATCCGGCAGTTGCGAAGCTTCTATATCGCAAATAATCCTAAAAAACAAAAACATCGATTTTAACAATATATTTTGCCACAATTTACCGCTAAGCTGAAAATCACAATTTAGCCATAAGCCACTGGATTTAAGCTGGGAATGAATGTGATTAAACACTTTGGATGTTGTTTGTTCCGTAAAATTATCAAACAAAAAAGGGGTGATCACCACATCAAAATTTGAAGACAGGGCAACATTTTCAATAGCATCATTAATAAAAACTACATGGTTATTGCTGATATTTCTTTTTTGCGATAATGCTATCATTTTCGGCGCAACCTCGGCATAAGTAATGTTTAAACCTGAAGGGTGTATTTTTGTAAGTTCTTCCAATATCCAGCCAGTTCCTCCTCCAACTATTAAGATATTAGCATTAGGCGAAACATATTGCAATAAATAAACCTGTGCGCTAATTAAAGCCTTACCATAAACCAAACGCGAAAGCCTGTCATAAAACCAGGCGGAATTATTAAAGTTTGCGGACATGAATTACAGTTGTAAAGGTTATAAATAAGTTAAAAATGTTGTAAACCTTGCAAAGGTTTTAAATATTAAAAATTACAACCATTACAACCATTATAACTCCTTTCAACATAATTCTTATATTTAAACATCATTTGATGGATATGAAAATACTTTTTACAAAGATCACATTTGCCGGCATCTTATTGTTAAATACAGCCATCCTGTTTGCACAGAAAACCTCTCCTGATGATAAGTATAACCGTCAGGACGTTATGATACCGATGCGCGATGGCATTAAATTGCATACGGTTATTTTCACTCCTAAAAATCAATCGGAAAAGTTGCCATTTTTAATAACCAGGACGCCTTACGGTGTAAATGATAACCCAAGCCCCGAAAAAATCGGGTACATTAAAGATATGGCTGATGAGGGCTATATTTTTGTTGCCCAGGACATAAGAGGCCGGTATCTGTCAGAAGGCACATTTGAAATGCAACGTTTTAACCGTAATAAAAATGATCCCAAAGCCATTGATGAAGCAAGCGATACTTATGATACCATTGACTGGCTTTTGAAAAATATACCCAATAATAATGGAAAAGCGGGGATCTACGGCATATCTTATGATGGGTGGACATCCATCATCGCAGCTACAGATCTGCATCCGGCATTAAAAGCGGTATCAGAACAGGCTACCCCTGCAGATATGTTCATGAACGATGATTTTCATCATAACGGGGCATTCAGGTTAAGTTATGGTTTTGAATATGCTGTTTTGACAGAAGCTGCAAAAACAGATTCATTATATAACTTTAAAGAGTACGATACCTATGATTGGTATTTGAAACTTGGGGCTTTATCAAACATTAATAAAAAATATACCCATGGCACATTGCCAACCTGGAATAACTTTATAGCCCACCCTAACTATGACACTTTTTGGCAAAAACAGGCATTAGCTTATCGTTTGGATCGCCCCCGCACTGCCATTCAGCATGTTAGCGGGTGGTGGGACCAGGAAGATATGGTAGGGCCACAAACCGCTTACAAGGTATTGGAAAAGCAGGATAAAAATAACCAGAATTTTATTGTGCTGGGTCCCTGGAGGCATGGCGGCTGGGCCGGCGGCGAAGGAAAAAGCCTTGGAAATATCAAATTTGATGACCAGGCAACAGGGACTTATTTTAGAAAAGAGATACAGGCAAAATGGTTTGCCTGGTATTTAAAGGGGGAGGGTGACGGCAAATTTGCCGAGGCCATATCTTTCCAGACAGGATCAAATAAATGGATGAATTATACAGCATGGCCGCCTAAAGAGGCCGTTACAAAGAATATCTATTTTCATTCGAATGGTAAGTTGTCATTTGAAAAGCCATCGGCAACTGAAACAAAACCATTCGATAGCTATGTATCCGATCCTGCTAAACCTGTGCCTTACAGGGCAAGGCCAATTGAAGAAACTTATGGGCCGGGGTCAAGATGGTATTTCTGGCTTACTGAAGACCAACGCTTTGTGGATAACCGCCCCGATGTATTGACATGGCAAACTGACACCCTGACGGAAGATGTTACAATTACAGGTAATGTAGCAGCAAAACTTTATGCGGCAACGTCCGGCAGCGATGCAGATTGGATAGTAAAACTTATTGATGTTTATCCGCAGGAATATAAAAAAGAACCAAAAATGGCTGGCTATGAGTTAATGATTGCAGATGATGTATTCAGGGGCAGGTTCAGGAAAAGCTTTTCA
>Ga0206864_1190_pt1 | contig 18346 bp, 13 predicted proteins | sample Alteio_BWOrgCont_42_FD_152632 | JGI IMG/M metagenome (GOLD analysis project Ga0206864, IMG submission 152632) | Enriched cells from forest soil in Barre Woods Harvard Forest LTER site, Petersham, Massachusetts, United States -... | ecosystem: Environmental > Terrestrial > Soil > Temperate forest >...
TAAAACTGTTCAACATTCCGGTAATTCAACCATCCATGCTATTATTTTGGATGAAGGGTATGAGATAAATGACGTTCGCAAAATTTTAGATGATATGGGTTGCCGATCAGAAAAACTTAATCAAAAATATTTTGCATTGGAAGTTCCGGCCAATACTGATTACATCCCAATTAAACGAAAACTTGATGAACTGGAAAAGGAGGGAATACTTGATTATGCCGAATCCTGCTTATCCAAAAAGCACCAGTATAAAAATATTTCTTTTGGATAAAATGTCATTAGGTCATTAGTCATTAAGTCATTCTTTACTTTTGCGTTTCCTGTCTTTCAGATTAAGGAAATTAGTTTTCAATCGTAATAGCTGATTGTAAATTAAATGTTTAAATTTGATATTAACTGAACGGTTCTTGCCACAGTTAAACCTATAATAAACCTTGTTATTAATTTAAATATGAAGAACTATGAAACGCATTATTTTTTATCATTATCCCGGCATTTATCTTAGTTGGATTATTTTCATGCAAAAAAGGGAATGGAGTAAAACCAGGTAATTCAAATACCTCTAAACCTGACACCAGTACAACACTTATAAGTAACACCGAACTTGTAGGAAACTGGAACATTGTAACTGATAGCGTTTCCTTTTTAGCCGATACTATGTACTATGGTACTCCTGCCGATCATTACATCTTTACAAAATATGCAAATATGTATATTAAAAGTGCTTTATATAATTATACTGATACTGGAGTTTATACTATTGCTGATGTCAACGAACTTACATGGGTAAACTCATATAGCAGTGAAGCCGGTTCTGTTGTTAGGGGGCTGACCAGTGATGGTACTTTTATAATAACATCTCTTACTGCTCATTCACTTGTTCTCACACAAAATGCATTCACACCTGATGGACCCCGTTTTGAGGTGATAACTTTTAAAAAGTAGATTTTTATAAAGTTTAAAATCTCACACCTACCTTAAATCCACCACCTCAACCCCCTTATGCATTTTAGGATCAAATGAGAAGGTGTTATCAGGCACTTGTATGTTTGGTACAAAGCTGCGTAAGGTATAAGTATATTTGTTGCCGTTTTTGTCGAATATCAGCGCGCTGTAGATTTGTTTTTTTACCTTATCTATTTCTAACCGCACCTTAAAAAACGATTTTTTAATATCCTCGGGTGTAAGGTCTATTTCCTGGTAAGTTTTGCCGCCAATTTTTGTTTCCCCATTATAAATGTACTTATAGCCATGCTCATAAATGGTGAATACCTGGGCTGGGTTAAGCCCTTCGCCGCTGTTATCTACATTATTAATTTGTACTTCATTGTCTTTTTTAAGATATGTCCACTGGGTTTTACCATCGCTGAGGATCTCCTGGGCAATTTCCGGCTTAGCCGATGTTTCGGGGCTATATATGGTTACTTTAAACTTATTTGCTTTTGATTTGGCTATCAGCGTACCGCTCTGGGTTTCCTTAACTCCGGCCTGTGGGTTATCAAGGGTAAAATCAAAATCAGTTTTTACCGCATCATACGCCCGGTATTTTTCGCTTACCTTATTTAAAATGGCTTTGGCTGTGGCGTCTTTTTCCGCACCTTTTTGTGCGAACGAGACATTTGTGATTAATATTGAAAAGGAGAATATGAGTAGTTTTTTCATTTATATTTTAGGATTTCACTGATTTAAAATTGATTTCACCGATTTATCGAATAGTCAGTCAAATAATAGTTTAATTGTTATTTTGTTTTGAAAGCACTTCCAGGTGCCGTTCAAGGCTGTATTCATCTGCATATAAAACATCACGGGCCTTGCTGCCTTCAAACGGGCCCACTATGCCTGCTGCTTCTAATTGGTCAATAATGCGGCCTGCCCTGTTATAGCCTAATTTCATTTTGCGTTGTATAAGCGATGTAGAACCCTGCTGGTGCATTACAATCAAGCGCGCAGCTTCTTCAAACATCGGGTCGCGGTTATCAGGGTCATACTCTTTTGAACTGCTGCTTTCTCCTTCGCCAACATATTCAGGCAGCAGCATAGCTGACGGATAGCCACGCTGGTTGCCAATAAAATCGGATATCCTTTCTACCTCGTGGGTGTCAACAAATGCGCATTGCAGGCGTATTAGGTCACTACCCGTTGACAAAAGCATATCGCCCCTGCCTATCAATTGATCTGCACCGCCAGTATCCAATATGGTACGTGAATCAATTTTTGATAGTACCCTAAATGCCAGCCTCGATGGGAAATTTGCTTTAATAGTACCCGTAATAATATTAACCGATGGTCTTTGCGTAGCAATTACCAGGTGTATGCCCACCGCACGGGCCAGCTGGGCAATACGGGCAATAGGCATTTCCACTTCTTTGCCGGCAGTCATCATCAGGTCGGCAAACTCATCAATAACCAGCACTATAAAAGGCAGGTAGCGATGAATTTCGGGATTTGGTATTTTACGGTTTACAAATTTTTGATTGTATTCTTTAAGGTTACGTACCTGGGCATCTTTCAAAAGGTCATACCGCTGGTCCATCTCAATGCATAAAGAATTTAACGTATTTACCACCTTTTTGGTATCGGTAATAATAGCATCTGCTTCATCCGGCAATTTTGCCAAAAAATGCCGTTCAATCTTACGGAAAAGGGTTAGCTCCACCTTTTTAGGATCAACAAGCACAAATTTTAGCTCAGCCGGGTGCTTTTTATAAAGCAGCGAAACCAATATAGCATTAATACCTACCGATTTACCCTGCCCTGTGGCCCCGGCAACCAGTAAATGTGGCATTTTAGCCAAATCGGCAATAAACACTTCGTTGCTGATCGTTTTACCTAAAGCAATTGGAAGGTCCATTGTGGTGTTCTTCCATTTTTCTGTCTCCAGTACCGATTTCATCGAAACCATTTCCGGGTTTTGATTGGGCACTTCAATACCTATAGTGCCTTTACCTGGCATCGGGGCAATGATACGAATGCCCAATGCGGCGAGGCTAAGCGCAATATCATCTTCCAGGTTTTTGATCTTCGATATTCTTACGCCAGGTGCAGGAATAATTTCATATAAAGTAACTGTCGGGCCTATCGTTGCCTTTATCTTATCAATCTCAATATTGTAGTGGTTAAGCGTTTCAACAATCTTGTTTTTATTCGCCTCCAGTTCGCTTGAATTAACACTTATTTTATTTGAACCATAATTCTCAAGCAGGTCCAGCGAGGGATACTTATAAGAAGCAAGCTCCAGGGTATGATCATAAGTGCCAAACTGATCTACCAGGCTTTTGGCCTTTTCATCATCGTCTTTTTCAATATTTAAAATAGGGGTGGGTCTGGTAACGCCAACAGTTAAAGGGATTTCGTTTTCATTCTCCGGTTCATGGCCATCGTTGTCAGGCGTTAATACTATAGGTTCATGAAATATCGGGTTTTGTACCAGCGGCTGTTGCTTAAGAGGGCTTGACTTTACCGTATTTTCAGCATTGTCCTTATTTCCACGGCCAGGCCATTCAAGCGGCTGCGAAATTTCGTCATTATCCCGGTTAACCGGTTCGGGCACAAAATCACCAACATGTACCTCCGAAACGGTTTTAGGTTCCCGTTTTGGTATTTTAAAATCAATATTATAAGCAATAACCAAAAGGGTAAGTGCAGCAAAAATTAATATGCCGCCGGTACCAGTTTGGCCAATCTGGGCATCAAGCAGGCGGTTGCTCCAATAGCCAAATTCCCCTTCGAGATAGTTGGGGGTATCAGCTACAAAAGCATGGAAAAACCCCAAAGCAACAGAAATAAATACTATACCAAAAAGAGAATAAGCAAGTGTTTTGTTAATAGATAACAGGCTTATTTTGAATAATAAACGATATCCGATAATAAAAAAAACAAGAACAAACAGGAATGAGGCCACACCAAACCACTCGTAAATAAATTGGTTGGATAGCAAAGCGCCAAATTTGCCAAGCCAGTTTTCAACAACCGGGCTCTTAACGCCATTTTCCATCAGTTCCTGGGTGGTTTTAAACAGGTTGCCCCAGCCGCCGTTTGCTGCCGAAACATAACTTTGATCTTCCTGCCAAGTGAAGAGATAGGATGTAAATGCGACCAGAAAATATACGGATAGCAGCAGCGAAAACAGGCCAAGGATTTTAATAAAACGACTGTTTATCTCGTTGTGGCGATGGTATTCCCTCTTTTGTTTCACAGGCTGCTCCCTTTCAACCTTCGATGAAGATTGGCGGGGTTGATTTTCTTGCTTGAAACTATTTGATTTAAACTGATTTCCTTTTACCGGCATCCTGATGTATCCCTGATATTGTGCAAATATAAAGTTAATAGATTAAACATATATTTAGCTTGATATTTTAATTTTTAGTAATATTGAAACTTAGCAAGTTAACGTAAACATTTACTAATTAATATTCCTGCACGGTAAATTAACATTAAAAAAACCTGCAAGCAAAGCCTATAAAATGAATGCCGAACAACTTGAACTGTACATAGCTAATGCCGATGCGGGCAGCCTGGATGCATTGCTGACCAGGGACCCATCGCTTGCGAAAAGCCTTACCAGTCATCATGTTTCGCCCCTCATGCTATCCTGTTATTATAAAAAACCTGGCATTACCGAAGTTCTGCTAAAATATCTTGATGAGATCAACCTTTTTGAAGCATCGGCTGCCGGGAAATTTGATGTAGTGGCCAACCTTGTATATTCCAATCCCGAAGCAATAAATTTTTTATGCTGAAGACGGGTTTACCCCACTCGGGTTAGCCTGCTATTTCGGGCATTATGAAATTGCCCGATACCTTGTACTAAAAGGGGCCGATGTTAATTTACCTTCAAACAATGGGTTTAGGGTATATCCGTTACATTCTGCGGCTGCGGGCAATTATACCCAGATTGCCCGTATGCTTATAGAGAATAATGCGCTGGTTAATGTAAAACAACAGGCAGGTTCTACAGCCTTGCACTCCGCCGCTCAAAACGGGAACATTGATCTGCTCATTCTGCTTTTAGAGCATGGCGCCGATGTAAGTATCCGTATGGAAGGCGGCAAACTCCCTGCCGACCTGGCCCGCGAAAAAGGTTTTGTGGAGATAGCGGATGTGCTTGTGTGAAGTCCGAAAGTCCGAAAGTCCGAAAGTCCGAAAGTCCGAAAGTCCGAAAGTCCGAAAGTGACATTATGTTAATCAAAGATTAGCGAAATCAAATGGATCAGCTAAAATCTGTGATTAAATATCTGCTAAAAAAAGCAGCCCGGAACTTCTTCCAGGCCACTAAAAATTAATCACCATTAACTATTAAACTAAAAAAAATCTGTACTTATTTTATTTATACGTGGTTGATAATGTAAAAGTTATGCGTTATATTCGTTAATTAAAAAATTCCCCAACCTCGCGCCAGGGAATTTTTTGATTTGATAAATTATTGATGAGCAGGGCGCTCAATGAAGGCTTTTATACGGACGCTGTTTTTTTAAGTTGCGGTTTTTTTTTAATTTTTTTAAAATTTCGTCCTTAAAATCAGATAGGCGCCAATGGTAAAAGGAAAATTAATTTAAGAATGTCATCCTGTTTGGCCAGGTAGGCTGCGGGGTCCCATATGGCAATCCGCCTGCTCAAACATTCAGCCGAAGTAATTCGGCTGAATTGTTTTAATTAAGTTCTAAATTATTTGCAGGGTTTGACTATTTATTGCCAAAAACATAGAATACCGAAAAGGATAATGCATTGTTAATGAAACTAAAAGATACATTATCGCCATTATCATGTCCCTGGGTAGCATTATTAGCATTATAGTGGTAATACTCTAAATTAGCAATGGTTGCCGCAATCCCTATTTTTTTTGAAGGATAATACACAAGGTCGAGGTTGGCGCCGCCGCTGTAGTAAGTGGTTTTACTGTTATAATTATAAGCGGCATAAGTTGCTGTATATGTGTTTGTTTGGTTCCCGTTTGAATAACCAAGATAACCCTCTGTACGGAAACCTATCGTATTTTTATACATAAAATATTTTCTTATAAATAATTCCCCGCTAAAGTTATTAGTTATTTCTTTGGTCGGATAATTATCGTTAGTAGTGGCGTAGCTTTCGGCTACGTAGGTCAACTTTGAATCTGCATAGGATAAAGCCCCGCCAATCTCTAATTTATCTGCAATAAAATAGCTGTAGGTAGGGCCGATATGGTATTGGCTGTTTTTAGTATTCAAGGTTGTTGTTGGATTACCGGAAGGGTATATAGTAAAATCGTTTGAATTATCGTAACTAAACCCGAGATTAAGGCCCAGGGTTTGTGTCCCTTTTTCGGTTTGCGCTTTTGAGGCCAGGAAAGCAAATAAAAATACTGCAGTTAAAATCAAAACTTTTTTCATGTGTTTTTTGGTTTGTGTGAGTTGGATAAACGGGGAAAGGTAACGGATATTTTAAAAATATGGCCTATCGGTATTAATTATTAAATAAATATTTATTGTGCAGGTTTTTAATAATATAACCTTTAAAGCAACGTTTCATTGAGTTTTATTTGCTTGTTTTTTGCAGCCCGGATTTCCTGGTTGTTGATTTTACAAGGCAGTATTTAGTTGCTATGGGTAATTGTTTCTACATCCCGCTCTTTAAAATTTTAAAACTTACGTGGTCTATAATCTTCTACTGACCACATTATTGCCTTTATGCAGCCGTTGCAATAGGTTTAGTCAAAAAATCGCACATCATTTTTACGAAAACTGAATATGGGTTTTAATTAGCATTGTTTTTGTCTTGAAAGTTTTATAGCCCCCGCTTTAACTCATTAAAACATAAATTGAATTTGATAAATCTTTTCTGGCATAGCCTGCATAAATCAAAAAGGGCTGCATTAATACTTTTAATGGTTATACCCTTTTTTGCTTTTTCTCAATCAAAAAAGCCTGGGTCAATTGAATATTTAAAATATTCCAATGGGTTTGAGAATATTTTTGTAGGATCTGATTTAAGCCAGCTGCCTGGATATAAATTGGCATTTTTAGACAACGATAATAAATTTGATGCTGACAGCTGTTTAAAGTTTGAATACAAGGATGCCAATTTGTTAAAACTGGCCGATGATTTAAAACTGGACTTAATTGGAATCCGCACTTATAAAAATAAGGTGGTTAATATCTATCTTTTTTTTAAACTATCTGACGGATATAAAATTTTACGTGTTTTTTTAACCAATTATGGATTATTTACAAATAGACCAAATGATTACGCGGATATTTATGATTGGAACTCAAGCACTGTAAACCTATCGTTAAGATACAATGTTAAAGTTGATTTGGGGGTTGCGATTTTTACTTGTAACCGCTTGGAGCATGACATTGAATTAATGAAAACAAAGCAATATTTGTCGTTTTTCGAAGGCATTTAGCTTCGTTCAAACGCTGCTATGTCGTAATTACTTATCGTTGGAAGTACTAAAATAATATCTAATTGATAGGCGGGCGGGAATGAACTAATGCATAACCCCCACGGTCTGAATCCCTGATGTAAGTTCCATTTACATTATACCGGGATGCTTGCCTGGTTTTATTCCTGTTTACGGCGCATGAACCTAAGCTGGCTATTATCGCTAAAAATAAGCCGAAGTATTTAAATGTTTTCACAAACGGTTTCTTTAAATTAATAACGGTTTTTTTATGGCTATGTTTTACCGGATAGAGTCAAAGTTTGTTATGATAATATATCGTAATAAGCTCATTTCATTAATCTAAATTGTAACTTAGTTCCCAGCAACCTTAAATAGGCAAGTTTTTTTTATCTTTAGTAAAAGGGGCTGCAGTTTTACATATTTTGTTTTTTAGTAAGTATATTTGTGAGTATATTTTCTGTTTTACCTTATGATTAAACTTTTTGTGGGAGGCTTTCCCATGGATATTACGGAACTGCAGCTGGTTATGCTGTTTAGTCCGCACGGAGATGTAAGTACTATCAAGATCGTTCGCGATAAGAAGACCGGTATTTGCAAGGGCTACGCTTTTATGGAGATGAAAGACAAGGAGGGCGCAGAACGAGCCGTTGAGGCACTGGATGGTACATTTATTGGCGAGCGGATGCTAAGCGTAAAAATGACCGAGGACAAACCGGTTCCGGTTAAAAAGCCTTTTTCCAAATTCAGCGGCAATTTTTCTTCCAAGCCATCTTATCATAAAGTGGAAAGAGCGGGGGAGGAAATAAAAAAGAAACGGCCGAGAAAACAGTTTTGAAAAACAGGCAATCAATTCGGGGTTTAAGTGGTTTTAAAAAATAACGTTTGATTTATTTACTAACCTGACCAACAACCTCAAAACAAAAAGCGGCTGATCTTTCGACCTACGGCTTTTAATCTAAGCCTGCAACTACAATTTATTATAGTTTCCATAGATATTTCCTGGTGAATACTATTCACTTCTTTTCTTTTATTGGAAAAAACTTTTAATTTCACAGCAGACTTTAAACTTTATGCTGAATACATGAAATATCTCCTGTTCATTTTACTAATACTTGCTGCATTTCCTAAAATTTCTTCCGCACAAAAAATTGAGCTTATAAATTCCGGCGAAGTGATCAAAAAATGTGCGATGCTTTATGATTCAGGCCAATACAAAAGCGCACTTACAGAACTCAAAAAAGTAAATAGGAGCGATACAAATTATGTTTGGTCGCTTTATGAGAAATCAATAGACTGCGAAGCCGATAGTCAGTATAACCAGGCGATAAAGTATTGCCAGGAAGGCCTTTCATTAAATGAACAAAGAGAATACGAGCCAGAGTTTTATAATACTTACGGCAATACCCTGGATGATATGGGGCAACCTGAAAAAGCGATCAAGGTTTTCGATTTGGCTATTTCTAAGTATCCAGCCTATTCATTATTGTATTTTAATAAAGGCATTGCCCTCCTCGCATTAAAACGAAACAGTGATGCGGAGCTTATGTTCAAAAAAACACTGATAATTAATCCCTATATGTATAGCGCCCATTACCAGTTAGGCGTCGCTGCATTGCAACAGGGGAAAATTATCCCCTCATTTCTTAGTTTTATTGGCTATCTTTTGGTAAACCCGTCTGGCAAATATTGGTCGAAGTCCATCAAATTCCTTGACCAAATTTCGAAAAGCACGGATGAAATACTTGAATATAAAAATAAGCGGGCGACTGTTCCGGGTGAAAGCTTCCAGGAAGTAGAGGATATTGTACTTTCAAAAATTGCACTCGATAAAGGGTACAAACCAATAATAGCGCTCGATGATGCGATATCCCGGCAGATACAGGCCGTATTCGAAAAACTGGAATACAAGGATACTGATGATGATTTTTGGATACAATATTATTTACCTTATTTTAAACAGGTGTACAGTAGCGGAAAGTTCGAGCTTTTTATAAATCACATATTTTCGAATGTGAATATTCCAATCATCCAGGATTACAATAAGAAAAATAAAAAGGAGCTGGGAGAGTTTTCAAATGGGGCCGCAGAATATTTTGACCTCTTGCGTACAACAAGGGAATTGTTTTACAAAAAGAGGGATTCAATTACAGAAAGATATTTGTTTGAGGACGGCAAGCTTATGGGGAAAGGAGTATTGGCTAATAAAGGGAAAACGCTTACCGGCCGATGGGAATTTTACTATCCGGCAGGCAACCTTAAGGGTGTGGGCAATTATAATTTGGCAGGACAAAGGGAAGGGAAATGGACATATTATTTTTATGATGTAAAATTAAAAGCGAAGGAGACTTATAATAACGGGCAACTGGAAGGCCAACAGGAATATTATTTTGAGAATGGCAATTTATCGTCAATTGAGAATTATAGTAACAATAAGGCCGATGGTTTGGTTACCGCCTATTTCTATTCGGGGAATAAAAAATCGACTGCTAACTATAAAGTTGGAAAGAAGGAGGGGGAGGAAAGGAGGTTTTATTCTAATGGTAATTTAAAGACAGTGAATAATTATTCAAACGATTTGCTTACGGGCGTTTCGCATGAATATTATAAAAGTGGAAAAGTTAAAGAAGTTGAGCAATACAATAACGGCAAGGCTGAAGGCCCATATAAATCGTATAATGAAAACGGAGAACTTGCAACCGAAGGACAGTATATGAAAGATAATGCGGAAGGGGAATTTAAATATTATTTTGAAAATGGAAAAATACAGGAAAAACGTAATTACGTAAACAATATTGAAGAAGGATCTCATGAAGAATATTATGAAAACGGTCAACCCTCGGTTACTTATCTTTCAAAAAAAGGTAAGGTAAATGGTGAAGCTGTTTATTATGATAGGGACGGGAAAATATTTTCAAAATATGTTTACGATAATGGGAACATTAAATTTGCAAAATATTTTGACAAATCGGGCAATCAAATAAGTTCCTCTGTGTCGAATGATATTATTACCTATACACCGGACGGACTAAAAAAAGCGCACTCCAGCTATGATCAAAAAGGGAATTTAGAAGGTCCCGATACCTTGTTTTTCCCATCCGGAGAAATTAACCAGGTTAATATGTATAAGAACGGCGAGTTAAATGGTAATTCCGTTACTTATTACTTGAATGGGAAGGAAAAATCTGAAATTAATATGACTGATGGTAAAGATAGTGGGTTATATGTAAGTTATTATGTTAATGGGAATCTGGAAACTCAGGGATGGTTTGTAGATGGGGAATACCAGGGTGAGTGGAGATTTTATGACGAGTTGGGGAGGGTAAGTACTATATCTTATTATTTGGATGGGGATTTGAACGGTTATAAAGAAGACTACCTTGCGAACGGACAAAAAACAACGGAACAGAAATATCACCTCGGCTGGCTGGAGAAATTGACTCAATATGATGATGCCGGAAATGTTCTTCTTGTTGATTCATTTCCCAAAGCATCAGGCAATTACAAACTTATATATCCTGGTGGAAAAATAATGACACAAGTGGATTATGTAAATGGAGATTTTAATGGGCCATACAAAACCTACTATTTTGATGGCAGTTTGGAAACCAGTTATTTTTATAACAAGGGCGCCCGTGACAGTACTTATGTGAGTTATTATTATGGAGGGGAAAAAAGCAGTGAAGGGCATTATTTATCCGATAATAAATCCGGGACATGGAAATTTTATGATGAAGATGGAAAATTATCCGGCACAACCGAATATGCCAATGATGAGATAAATGGTGAGAAAATAGACTATTTTAAAAATGGCAACAAAGATCGGGTATCCATATACAAAGATGACCTGCTCAATGGGCCTGTAAAAAAATATGACCCTGATGGGGCATTGGCTTACCAGGTTGTTTTTGAAAACGATAATGCCGAAACTTATTCATATCTTGGAAAAGATGATAAACTATTGCCACCCATTGCTATTGACAGTAAGAATGGTATGCTAAAGGCTTATTTTTCAAATGGTAAATTATCCAGGGAATGTGAATACCGCGGCGGTAAAATAAATGGCCCGGATTTATTATATTATGATAATGGCCAGGTACGGTCTGCTGATACGTCAGCCTACGGTGTAAGTAATGGTATTACGAGAGAATATTATAAGGATGGGAAAACAAAATCAATATATAGATATACCATTGATAATGCTGATGGGGTTTGCAGTGAATTTGATAGTAACGGCGTGTTGAAAAAGGAAATTACTTATGAAAATGGAATTACCGATGGAACGGCCAAATACTATGAAAATGGTAAACCCGTCAAAAAGTTGATGTACCATTATGGTACGCTTATATCCGCAACGAATGAAAAATAAACCGTTTCTCCTGTTTTTTTCTGTATTTATTTGCTTCACATTATTTTCCAATATTTTAAGGGCCCAAAGCTTTGAATTAATACGCAAACAATTCCCTGATGAAAAAGCGGTAATGTTAAACAGGACGCTTGAATATAGTATTGACCTTAAAAACGGGCAGCCTTATGTTGAAAGCCATGACCTGGAACAAATAGAGTACCTATTAGGCACTGCAACGGCCTATATGGGCGAATATGGTTTTTCACATAGTGATTTCCAGGAGTTAGTATCTTATGATGCATACACCCAAACTCCGGAGGATAAAAAATTAAAAGTTGGCGAATTTAAAACCAGCACTGATAAAGAAAGCTTTGTTTTTTATGATGATGTTAAACACACAACCTTCAATTTTCCTTCAATTGAACCCGGAGCTATAGGTAATTTGCAGGTTTCATGGCACAATAAAGATCCTCACCTGTTATCTCCATTTTATTTTACAGATTATATGCCGGTTGTAAACAGTGAATTAAAAATAACCGTTTCAAAAGATATTTCTTTAAAATACCTCCTTATGGGACTTGATACCGGCTACATATCTGTTACTGTAGAAAGCAAACACCATAATAATATTTATACATTTAAATACAAAAACTGTCCTGCTGATAAAAGGTATGCTGATGCACCTGGCTTTGCATGGTATTCGCCGCATGTTGTTTTTTATATTGAAAATTATAAGGATGATCAGGGCAAAACTGTTCCATATTTGTCAAATGCGGATGATTTGTACCGGTTAAATTATAGTTATATCAAAACGGTAAATCAAACAATCGATCCTGAATTGAAACGTATAGTTGATTCTTTAACAACTAAATTAACCATACCCGAAAGTAAAGCAAGAAATATTTATTCATGGGTACAACAAAACATTAAATACGTTGCATTTGAAGATGGGATGGGGGGCTTTATCCCCAGGGAGGCTGGGTTAGTGTGCAGCAGGCGTTTTGGTGATTGTAAAGATATGGCAAGCATCCTGACCGAAATGATGAACTCTGCAGGTATCCCAGCGTACTTTACCTGGATCGGCACACGTGACCGTCCTTACAAATTCAGCCAGACGCCTTTGCCTTTAGTAAGCAATCACATGATCTGTGCTATTAAGCTTAATGGAAATTTTGTTTTTCTTGATGGGACTGACCCTACTTGTGTTTTTGGAATGCCTTCTGCCATGATACAGGATAAAGAAGCAATGATAGCAATTAGTGAAAAAGAATATAAAATTTTAAAAGTGCCCGTAATTGAAAAAAGTAAAAATGTTCTTATTGACTCAACATGGCTGGAACTGACCCAAAATGGAATAAAAGGAAAAATAAAGAGAACGGTTAGTGGCTATCTTGCTATGGATATATTTGGAAAACTGATGTACTGGGACAAAAAAAATATGAATGAAGATGTGAAAAACGAGTTTGAAAGAGGTTCTAACAAGTTCAAGCTCGACACATTTTATATTGATAAAAAACCGGCGACGGATAGAATTTCGCTGTTTGCCGGTTTCAGTTTGCCTGATTATGCAAAGAGAATAGGAAATGACTATTATTTGAACCTGAACCTTTTTAAATTTTTTGAGAATGAACGAATAGATTATCCACAAAGGAAAACGCCTATTGAATACAGCTATAAATCCATAAAAAAATATGTCACCCTGTTAAAAATACCTGACGGGTATAAGCTCAGTTACTTGCCGCAAAGTAAAACCTATAATAATGCGGTATGGGGCTTTGATCTTCACTATGAACAAAAGGGCAATTGGGTTATTCTGACCCAGGAATTTGATAACGAAAACCTGGTACTGACAAGTGATAAATTTTTGTTATGGAATAAGGTACTCGAAAACCTGTACCCGTTATATAAAGAAACCCTAAGCCTTACAAAAAATCAATAAAATGAAAAAACAAATTGTTTCCTTAATAATAGTTTTATTATCTGTTCAATATATATATGGCCAAAATAATCATATTGAAAAAGAGAATTGGGTTGAAAACCCCCAAATTAACATATTGGATAATAAATATAGCAAGGAATCAGCAGTCGTTATTTTTGATAAAAGAAGCATAGAGTTTGCAGATGATGCAAAGGGTGAGGTTGCAGAATTTTACACCATTCATAAAATCATTCATATTAATGATGACAGGGGCATAGAAGGTTTTAATAAAATATACCTGGGCATTAATGAGAACTCGGATATTGTGGAAATAAAAGCCCGGACTATTCTTCCGGGCGGAAAAATCATCGAACTTGATAAAAGCAATATAAAAGATATAAAAGAGGATGATGGTAATGTTTATAAGATTTTTGCCCTGGAAGGATTGGAAAAAGGATGTGAAGTTGAATATTTTTATACGTTCAAAAAATCAACTTCATTTTTTGGCAGAGAAGTGTTGCAGGCGGCGGTGCCGGTACTTGAAACTAAATTTCAGATTATTGGGCCTAAACGATTGAAGTTTGAAATTAAACCATATAATTTCCCTGTGCCGGCAATTGATACTGTTATCAATGATAAACGGGTACTACAATGCAGCTTCAAGGGGACAGCCGGACTTGATGAAGAAAAATACGCTTCTTATGATGCAAATCTTAAAAGGATTGAATTTAAGCTTTGCTATAATGATGCCAACCACACAGGGGAACGTCTTTTTACATGGAACGAGCTGGCCAAAAGGGTATATGGGATATATACATCTTATACCGACAAAGAATATAAAAAGATTTCAGATTTGGTTAATGAAAATGGATGGGACAAGGTTGGAGACGAAACCTCAAAAATAATTGCTGTTGAAAATTATGTGAAAAAGAATTTTTCATATAACGAAGAGTTGACCAGCGAAGATGGGAACAAGCTTGAAAGCGTTATTCAAAATAAAATTGGGGGGGCCATAGGCACATTGCGTTTATATAGTACAATTTTCCAAAACCTTGGTATAAAGTATCAGTTCGTCCTATCGGGCAACAGGAATAATTATATTATTGACCGGGAATTTGAGAACTGGAACAATTGTGAAAACCCTTTATTTTATTTCCCTGCTGAAAATAAACTCCTTGCCCCAACAAAGCTGGATTATAGATATCCATGGATATTTCCATCCTGGGGTGGCACTAATGGTCTTTTTTGTAAAAGTACTTCTCTCGGCAATTTTTCTACTGCTATTGCCGAAATAAGGAATATCCCACTGGAGGATTATAGTAAATCTTTGGAAAATACTGAGTCCAGGTTAGAACTTAACAATAACTTAGACTCATTAACCATTGATGGAAAGCAAATTTTCGCGGGGTATGCTGCTATTGATCTCAGGGATGCCTTTAATTTCTCAAACGAGGAACAAAAAAGAAATATAATTAAGGAGTTAGCCAAAGCCTCCGCCAATTCCGAAAATATCACTTTTTCGGAAATTTTAAACCAGGGATTTGAAGGTAGCGATTCCAACAAACCTTTAATAGTGCATACTATTACAAAATCAGGCGAATTGATAGAAAGTGCAGGGAATAAGTTGCTTGTAAAAATAGGGCTGGCTATAGGGCCACAGGTTGAAATGTACCAGGAAAAACCAAGACAGGAACCCGTCAATATGGAATATGCTCATGTTGAGGAAAGAAAGATCGACTTTATTATCCCGCAGGGATATACAATAATTAACCTCAATGATTTAAAAATTAATGAAACATTCAAGGATAACGATGAACTAACCATGGGATTTGTTTCCGATTATGAGATAAAAGGGAATATCCTTTCCGTCCATATTATGGAAGAATACAGGAAAACAAATTATCCGCTTAGCCAATTTGATCAATTCAGAAAAATTATAAATGCATCTTCGGATTTTAATAAGGTAGTATTAGTGCTTGAAAAGAAATGAGTAATAGAACCCGCATTTTTAATAATCAGGTATTTTGAAAACCTTATCCTGTCGCCTTTAAACAATTTATCCGCTACATTTTTTTGTGCCGGTTACCAGGGAAAGAACCAATAATTTCGATCGCGGGTCACTTTGAAATCCAATTCTGCTTACCTATATTTAAGGTGTCGTAATTTCCCAACTTTCAGCAATAAAACAATGAAACGTATTATAATCTGCAGCGATGGCACCTGGAACAGGCCGGGTAATACAGAGAATGGATTTGTGGTGCGGACTAACGTGCAAAAAATATTCGAAGTAATTGCAAAAAGCGATGGCGATATCAAACAGATCAAACATTATGACAATGGCGTAGGCGTTCTCGGTTCCGCTTTTACAAGGACTGTAAATGGCGTCTTCGGCATAGGCCTTGATGATAATATTATCAGCGCCTATAAATTTATTGTATGGAATTACGAACCGGGCGATGAGTTGTACCTTTTTGGCTTTAGCCGCGGCGCCTATACCGTACGCAGCCTTGCCGGTATGATACGCAGGTGCGGTATCCTTAAAAATCAGGATCTTTGCCTTATACAGGAAGCTTACCACATTTACCGCGACAGGTCCGACCAAAGTAAACCCGGGGCAGAGTGGTCGGAAACCTTTATTACCAAAAACAGTTACCCCGACCCTCAAATAAAATTCCTGGGTGTGTGGGATACTGTCGGTGCGCTGGGCATACCAATTACATCATTCAGGATGTGGAACAAAAAGAAATATAGATTTCACGATCTTACCCTAAGCAGTATCATCAAACACGCCTACCAGGCAATGGCGGTTGACGAGCACCGCGGTTTATTTGATGTGAACCTGTGGAGACAAAGTAAACATGCGCATGAAAATAACGTTGAACAATTTGTTGAACAACGCTGGTTCTCCGGGGTGCACAGCAATGTGGGCGGGGGCTATCGCGAAGAACAACTAAGCGACATCCCCTTACTCTGGATGATAGATAAGGCAAAGCAAGCGGGCCTTTGTATTGATATGAGCATGGCGGTAACGAACAGAGACTTCCCTGTGTTTTTGTCGCCCGATCCATGTGGCAGGGAGCATAACTCATTGACATTTATCCACAAATTTAACCGTATCATTACCAGGAAGATAGGCCAGAATAGCGGTTTTAACGAGTGCGTTGATGCATCAGTGCTGGAGCGGATGCGCTCAGTTGAAGGATATAATCCAATAAATGTTAAAAGAGCGATAGAAAGAGGGATTAAAATAGGTGGTCCGGTTAACGAAACTGTAAATGCCTGAAATTAATATTCTCCTATATCCGTTCATTTTTGAGGTGAACTTCAATGTTTTTTGACAATTATTTAAGATTATTCAGGATCATACTTTTTACCTGTTCGAGGCCGATATCGGAAGTTTTAATCAGCATTTCATTGACGAAGGTGTTTTTTGAACATTCTTTAACATTTACGGCAATTGAAAACATTCCCTGGTTATATAAAGAAATAACACCATTATCGGGCGTTTTATAGTGCCCGTAGGAGCGTGGCACAATGAAACATTTTCCATCAAGTCTCCTATTCTTTAGTTTATCATAATATTCATTATATCCCACAGATGTACTGTCCAAAGGCGCTTTCCTCAAATTTAAAGAAAACCGCCCAAGTTCCATATCTTTAAACATCTGGCCATCTTTACTGATATAAGACGTGATGAAAGCAATATCAAAATCAATATTTATAGTATCCCTGCCAAGCGGTACTTTGGCTTTTGAATAATTTACTTTTATGCGCTTCAATTTTAACCTGAAAATAGCATCATTAATAATTTCATTGCTCGGTACGGAGTCTTTATCAACCTCGAAGTCGGCGCTTATAGCAGTCAAAGTATTATTATGGTCCCTAAATGTCCTGGTGATATTAAAACCATTGAATTGCATCCCGGTAGGGTCAAAAGGGCCTTCAGATGACGGCTGGTCATAAAAATACAGGTCATTTAGCCCCTGTTTCCATTGCGCAATATATTTTTTATTTTCATTGGCTATCACCTGTTTCACAGCAGACACCCCTAACGAAACGAGGGTGCCGGCATAGGCTGTTTCTATACCACGGGGTTTGTTTTCACCCCTGCCCGCTAATGTAAGGGGTTGTTCCTGTTGCTTTTTTAATAAAGCAAAATTAATAACATCGCGCTTTGGCGGGGCGCTCATAATTACCTTTTCACCTTTTCTTGCTGATCCAAGTTTGGACCCGATACAGCCGGTAACAGCCAGAATGATACTAAAAGATAAAATGATAAGCGTATATTTTTTATTCATAAAACCGAAGTTTAGCATTTTTATAGACCCAATTTCCAGGTTCAATTGTATAAGCTTGTTTGTAGTAGGCTGCAGCTTCAACAACAAAATGATTTTTTTCGAGTAAAAAAGCCGACATGTAGGCAGTTTCTGCAGGGGTGGTTTTAATTACATTTTTCAAAATGAAAATCACTTTTTTCTTATATGCAGCCTGGTCCATTACCCGTATAAAATATACGGGTGAACTTTTATTAATTGCGTTTGAAATATTCCAAAAATATACACCAGGGGATTTCAAACCTGCTGTTAATGAATCGAGCATGAAAGTATTATGGGTATAATTTATTTTTTTTAATGGATGTAAAGCCTGCGAATCCTTAAATACATGAACAGTTCCGGTATACGCCCTGTCGCGCCAAATA
>Ga0206864_1129_pt1 | contig 18229 bp, 18 predicted proteins | sample Alteio_BWOrgCont_42_FD_152632 | JGI IMG/M metagenome (GOLD analysis project Ga0206864, IMG submission 152632) | Enriched cells from forest soil in Barre Woods Harvard Forest LTER site, Petersham, Massachusetts, United States -... | ecosystem: Environmental > Terrestrial > Soil > Temperate forest >...
TGACCTTCAACCGAAAATCTTGGCAAAATCTGCGCGTTGGGGGTTGTGCGCCGGACAATTCTGGACGATATTGTACGTTTTTGTTTATGAGCCTGGACGCCGCCATTGCCGAAGCCTCCGCCCCGCCGACCTGCATCCACATCAAGGGCGCGCGGGAACACAACCTGCGCAACCTTGAACTGCGTTTGCCGCGCCAAAAACTCATTGTTGTCACCGGGGTGAGCGGTTCAGGCAAATCATCCCTGGCCTTCGATACGATTTACGCGGAAGGCTGCCGGAAATACATGGAAAGCCTCTCGGTACGGGCGCGGCAGTTGCTCGACCAATTGAAACGGCCCGACGTGGACTTCATCAATGGCTTGCCACCTGTCCTTGCCATCGAGCAGCGCACCGGCGCCGGAGCCAACCCGCGCAGCACCGTGGCGACGGTGACGGAAATCGCCGATTACGCGCGACTGGCGTGGACGATGGCCGGCGAACAGCGCTGCCCGCTCGACGGCGGGGCGATTGAGCGTCGCTCACTCGATGATTGTGTGACACGGATTTTCCAGGAACCGGCGGGCGCCAAACTGGTGCTGCTGGCCCCGGGCGAGACCGCCAAGCCCGCCTTCTGGCGTGAAGAAATCCCGCGTCTGCGCCAGCGCGGCTTCACCCGGGCGCGAGTCAACGGCGTCTTGCGCGAATTGAACGAGACGGACTTGATCGATAGTCGGGCCCGCGAAATCACGCTCGACTTGGTGGTGGACCGTCTGGCCGTCGAGCCGGCGCAGCGCAGCCGTTTGGCCGATTCGCTGGAACTCGCTTTTCGCGAGGGACGTGATCGCGCTTTGGCGCTGGTGCAAAATCCCACCGGCGGGGCCTGGCGGGAAATTCCGCTGAGCCAGCGGCTCGCCTGCGCTGTTTGCGGCACGGTGTATGAGCCGCTGACGCCGCGGCATTTTTCCTACAATCACCCCGAAGGCGCCTGCCCGGAATGTGGCGGACTGGGGCGCACGCTGCAATTCCGGCCGGACCTCGTGGTGCCTGACCCGGAAAAATCCGTGCGCCATGGCGCCATCAAGCCGTGGCGGTTTGGGTCGAAGGCGATGATCATCAAACGCAACGCCATCTTGCGGCAGCTTTCCACGCAGTTGCCCTTTGATCCGGAAACACCGTGGAAAGAGCTTGCGGACGAGACGCGACAGACAATTTTATTCGGAGCAGGCGAGCGCTTGTTCTCCTTCAAGCTGCGCTCCGGCAACCACAAACCGGAAATGTTGCCTTTTGCCGGGGTGTTGGCGGATTTGGAAGAATCGCGCCGGCATACTACGAGCGACGGGCTGCGGGCGCGCCTGCTCGCGTTCCAGGTGGGGACGCTGTGCCAGGCCTGCCAAGGTCGGCGGCTCAATCCGCGTTCGCGGGCGGTGCGCGTGCAGGGTAAAAGCTTTGACGATTTCATGGCGATGACCGTGGCCGAAGCGCGGGAATTCGCGCGCGGTTTGCGCGCGGCGGCGGCGGGTTTGACCGCGGCGGTGGATGAAGCCTGGCGTGGGTTGGAACACCGGCTGCATTTCCTCAACGAAGTAGGTTTGGGCTACCTCACCCTTGAACGCGAATACGGCATGCTTAGTGGTGGCGAAACTCAGCGCGCGCGTCTGGCCACCCAATTGGGGACTGGTCTCGTCGGCGTCGCCTATGTGCTGGATGAGCCGAGCATCGGCCTGCACCCGCGCGACAACCGCGCCCTTGTGCGCATGTTGCTCGGCCTGCGCGATCGCGGCAACGGCGTCATTGTCGTCGAGCACGATGCCGACATGATCCGCGCCGCCGACCACCTCGTCGAACTCGGCCCGGGCGCGGGCACGCAGGGCGGGCGCCTGCTCTTCGAAGGCACGCCGGCCGAATGCGCCCGGGCTCCAGCCTCGCGCACCGGCCCGTATCTGTCCGGGCAGGCCAAGTTGGAGAAAACCGCTCCCGCGACCATGCCGGATGGCAGCTGGCTCACGGTGCGCGGCGCGAGCGAACATAATCTGCGCAACCTCGATGTGGCGTTCCCGATAAAATCATTCACCGTGGTGTGCGGTGTGTCGGGTTCAGGCAAGAGCACGCTCGTGAACGAAATTCTGGGCCACGCCGCAGCGTGGAAGCTGCATGGGGCCAAGACTGTTCCCGGCCGTCATCGTGCTCTCGAAGGCTTGGAAAACTTCCAGTCCGTGGTGCGCGTGGATCAGGATCCCATCGGGCGCAGCGCGCGCTCGAACCCCGCGACCTACACGAAAATTTTTGATTTGTTGCGAGAATTGTTTGCCCAGTGCGCGCTGGCCAGGGTGCGCGGCTACCGGGCCAACCGTTTTTCCTTCAATGTGCGGGGCGGCCGGTGCGAGCGTTGTCAGGGCGACGGCGTCATCAAACTCGACATGCAGTTTTTGGAGGATGTGCGCGTCGAATGCCCGGGCTGCCGCGGGCGGCGCTACAATCGTGAAACACTCGAAGTGCGTTTCAAGGGCCTGAACATTGCCGATTGCCTTGACCTGACTGTGGCCGAGGCGCTGGCTTTTTTCCGGGCGCAGCCGAGGCTGGTGGCCCGTTTGCAAACACTCGACGCAGTGGGGTTGGGTTACCTCAAACTGGGCCAGCCGGCGGACACACTTTCCGGTGGCGAGGCGCAACGGCTCAAGCTGGCCCTCGAACTCAGCAAGCGGCAGCAGGGTGGTACGCTCTACCTGCTCGATGAGCCAACGACCGGCCTGCATTGGGAAGACATTCAACGGCTGCTCGATTTGTTGTTCGAGTTGCGCGCCGCGGGCAACACGATCGTGGTCATCGAACACCATCTCGACGTCGTTCGACTGGCCGATTGGGTGATTGAGCTCGGCCCTGACGGCGGCGCCGCGGGTGGGCGATTGATTTATGCCGGCACTCCGGCTGGCCTCGCCAAGGCGGATACGCCGACGGGTGTATGCCTGAGGATGCCGTGAAGGCTTGATTTACTGCTGCGGGACGATGCCGGTGGCGGGCGCGGGGGTAATGGCCGAGAGGCGGTGTATATGGATCACGAGGTAATTATACATGGTCAACGGACGCGCGGTGCTGCCGGGATGAAGCTCGCCGATGCGCTGATTGATATAGAGGAAAACGTAGCTTTCCGCGGGGGCGGCCAAATCCTGGGTGACTGATACGGGCAGGATCCGCGGGATGTAGGCATCATTATTTTCCGGATTGGGAACCCAGATCAGGTCTTTTCCGGAATCGTAATAATGGATGGAATAAGTGATGCCTTGCGCGCTCTCCCCGCGGGCGAGAAAATAAATCGTTTGCCCCAGCGCTACCGTGTAGCCGAGTGGATGGCTCGCTTTATCGAGATTGATGAGGGTTATATTTTCGTAGCGGGACTTGGCGCCCATCAGGCACGAGAATTCGACCGGGTGGTAATTCGCCTGCAAATCAGGACGGGTAATCCAGGTGGCCTCTTCGAGCACAAAGGCATTTTTGTTGGCGGGCGGGGCGTAATTGGTTTCCAAAGTCCCCACCTGCACGTTCAGCCACGGCGGGCTGATGGCTTCGGCATGGTAATCGGGCGCAAATGCGGCAAAATCAAGCGGCAGGACGGGCTGCAGCGACGCGGCCGAGGGCCGGGCGTTGGCCGGTGCGGCGGGCGCGGTTGCGGAGGTGGCCGCGGGTGCGGCGAGCGCGGTGGCGGCCAGTAGAACGCTCAATGGGAAAAGCATTTTCATCACCTGGGCGGGCATGGGCTGGTAGTTTTTGGTCGTCATAAAGCCTCCAGGCAGGGTGCGGCATCCGCGACTTCAGTTTTTTACCGTAAAATTTTTGCTGATGTAATCAAGGTCGGCCTGCAAATCCTTCAACTCCGAGGAAAAGTAATATTCGATGACGAGGACGTTGTGTTTGTCGCTGTTGAAAACGAATAGTTTGATGCCCCCAGGGGCGACGTCGAGGATTTTACCCTTGAGGTGGATCCCTATGCCCTTGTGGTCGCCCCATTCGGTGAGTTTGGAGGACGAAAGCGTGGTGATGGCTGGGCCGTCGAGATCGGCGCGGAAACTATCGAGCAATTTCTGGGTGTCCGCCGCTTTGTCCGCGATGTTGAATTGGACATAGGTTTCCTTTTTTTCCGGGCCTTTGATCGAGAAATTAGTATCAGCCTTGTAATCGCCATCCTCGGTGCCTTCGTGCCAGGCGGCGGGGTATTTGAGGGTGAAATTCGTCCGGTCAATGGTTTTGGAATCGGTCGCGTCGGGGGCGTCGGCCGCCCGGGCCAAGGCGAACCAGAGGAGCGCGGCAAAAATCCAGGTCGGCGCGGCGCAGCGCCGGCGGGTAAAGCAAGGGGTGGTAATCATGGGGTGGACGGCTCGTTCAACAAGTCTCGCATCATTACGCAACGCGGGCTGCTGGCAATCCTGATTTTCAACCGGCGTTTGCCACCAACATCCCGCCGTTAGCTCATACTTTACACACTTCCCCTGGCACGGGGTCAATTACGCGTGGGGCCTTCGGCATCTTGGCCAAGGCTTCCGCGAACCACGCTCGGGCATCCGGGTCGCCATGCGTGAGCACTACATTGCGCGGATGGCGGGCCTGGACAAAGGCGAGTAGTTCTTCGCGCTCGGCATGGGCACTGAGGTCAAAGCGCTCGACGCGCGCCTTCATCGGTGCCACGTATTGCAGCGCATTAAAGGTGAATTTTTCACCGGGTTTGGTGGCGAGCAGTTTGCCGCCGGGGGTTTCCGGGTCGCAATATCCGGCAAAGAGAATCGCGTTGTGCGGCTGGGCCAGTAAACCAGCGGCGAGGACATACGACGGCGTGTTTTCGACCATCATGCCGCTGCTGAGAATATAAAGACCGCGCTGGCCGGGTTCGCGCCCGGGCTTCAATGTCTGCCGCAAGGGCTGCACGTTGAGGTCCTGCAGCACGCGGCGGCGAAATCGAATCGAGGGATGCTGCTGTGAGAGCGTGTCGAAATAATCCACCAGGTCCAATCCGAGGCCGGTCGCGAAAATAAGCGATTCGGGCAGTTGCCGCGCGCGACGCGCTTCGCGCACAAGGGAGAGAACTTCCTGGAGGCGTCCGAGGGCGAACACCGGCACCAGCACCGAGCCGCCGCCATCTAACGTCTGCGCAATCGCAGCGATGAACCGATCCGTCTCTGTCTTCCGCGTATGGCCCGGTGGCCGCCCGCGCGCACCACGCGTGGTTTCCGTGACTACTGTGTCAAAATCCTCCTCCGGGTAACGCGCACCGACGAGCGTCAACAGATCCGCAAAGAGCGTGTCGCCGGTGAAAAATACCCGCTCGTTTTTGTGCACAACGCGCACTCCCGCCGCGCCGGCGACGTGGCCCGCCGGAAAAAAAGTGATTTCCAAGCGGTCGCCATTTTTTTCAAAAACATAAGGGCGGCCAAAGGACATGGGCCGCAGGCGGTCTTCCACGCGCTCGACTTCGCCGTAGGTGAAGAGTGGCAGCTCGCTCAGCCCCAGTTCGTCGCGCTGGCGGAGCATCACGCCGACGGAGTTGCGCAACATCCGCGGCAAGAGGAGCTGCGTCGGCGCCGAAACTAGAATCGGGCAATCGCGCTGGTAGCGTGCGGCGACGGTCAACCCGCCAATGTGATCGAGGTGTGCATGCGTGATGAGGATGAAGTCCACCGAGTCATCGGCGAGCTTCGACAGCATCGGCAATGAGCCCAGGCCGGCCTTTTTCGGGTGCATCCCGCAATCGAAAATAAAACGAAACGGGCCGAGTTCGACGAGCAGGCAGTTGGAGCCGATATCACGCGAGGGATTAAGGTCAGTCAGTTGCATGGGCCGTGGTCAATCCGCGGTGGCCGTCGGATTTTCGGGAATAATCATCTCAAAGGGCGGGATCTTAACATAGACCAGTTTGTCAAATTCGTCCACCCCATGGAACGAACCGCGCGCGATCGTATTAATCGCCGTCACGTGGTAGCTGTTATAGGAAAATTCCTCGCCGGGGGCGAGAGTGGGGGTCTCCCCGACGATTTTGTCGCCTTCGATGACTTCCGTTTTCCCGTCGGCGTAATCCAGAATCCACTTGCGGCCGAGCAGGGTGAAGCGTCGGTCGGAAAGGTTGCGAATGGTCAGAAAATAAATGAAGGCGTGCGGGCGGTCGGGCGGCAGGTTGCCGGCGTCGCGCTGGTAGATGAGCTTGTCGAGCACGACCTGCGCATTTTTGAGTTCCTCGCTTTTGGCGGAGTCCATGAAAGCAAGCATTGCACCGCAAAAGGGCGCACAACGCGAAGAAAAAATAACCCTCAACCTCCTGGCACGAGGCGGACGATTTCCAGCTTGTCGCCGTCGGCCAATACCGTGGTGCGGGCCTCCGTGGGTGTCAGCGCCGCGCCGTTGCGTTCGACGACCACGCGTTCCGGCGCCAGCCGCAGCCCGGCGAGTAACTCCGGCAGTGTGCAGCCCACGCGGACTGTACGCGCCTGGCCGTTCGCAGTTATCGTGATTGTGGAATCCATGATGGCGCCGCCGATTCATCGCTCGTGGCCGTAATCGTTTCAAATAGAGGGGGCTGGCGGGTTCCGGAAAGCGCGCGGTCGTGGTCCTTCCACACGGGGTCGAGGCCCTTTTGCCGGAGCATCGCGGCCACAGCCTGTGGCGGGCGCTCGTCGGCGATGTGGAATTGCTCGCCGGGCTGGGTGCGCGTGGGCGTCCAGAGCGATTCGTCAAAATGGCTGTAGCCGCCCGGCTCGGTGCTCGAGCCCGCGCTCATGTGGGTGACACCGAGCGTGCAAAGCCCGTCGCGCAAATTTGCCGGCTCGCGCGTGGAGAGCACGATGCCCGCCGTCGGCAACAGCAGGCGCAAGGCGGACATCAACTGCACCAATTCACGATCCTCCAAAACATTTTCCGGCGCAACGGCGAAGCCCCCCGCCGCCGGGCGCAGGCGCGGCAGGGAAACGGTGAGGTAGCTGCTCCAGCAATGCTTCAGCAAATGGCGTGCGTGCGCCGCGAGCGAGACGGCCTCCAACCGCCAGTCATGCAGGCCAAAGAGCGCGCCGATGCCCAGGCGGCGGAAGCCCGCGGCGTGCCCGCGCTCGGCGGTGTCGAGCCGCCACCCGTAATGCTTTTTCGGCCCGGCGGTGTGCAGGTCGTGGTACGTCGGCACGTGGTAGGTCTCCTGGTAAACGACGAGGCCCTCCGCCCCGGCGGCCACGAGCGGCGCGTAATCCGCTGTTTCGAGCGGGCCGAGTTCGAGCGCGATTTGCGGCGTCAGCGGCAGGCAGCGGCGGATGCATTCCGCCACATAGCCGTTGGCCACGTATTTCGGATGCTCGCCAGCGACGAGCAGCAGCGAGCGGAACCCCTGCTTTGCGAGCAGCCGCGTCTCGTCTTCCACCTTCGCCGCCGGCAGCGTGATGCGCGGGATGGCGTTGTGGCGCGAGAAGCCGCAATACTTGCACACGTTCACGCATTCGTTCGAAAGATACAGCGGCGCGAACAGGCGGATGGTGTTACCGAAAAAATGGCGCGTGAGCTTTTGCGACTGCGCAGCCAGCTCTTCCAAATGCGGCGCGGCGGCGGGCGAAAGCAGCGCGGCAAAGTCCTCCATCGTCCGTGCCCGGCCATTTTTTAACACCGCCATGGCCTCGTCCTCGCGCGCGCCCCGTGCCCGTTCAATCCAGCGATTGAGCGGGAGGGTGGGCAGGATTTCCGAAAAAGCCATGACTTCAAATGTAAATCGAAAAACGCAAAAAGCAAAACGAATAGAAAAAGTCGGCTGTAATTCGAGGTAGGGCGCGCTGCCGTCAGCGCGCCGTAGAGGCGTCGCTTGCGACGGCCCATTTTTATGTGTCCAAAAACGCCGTGAGCGGGCTGGTGGCCGAGGCGCGGTTGTTTTCATTCGGCAGGCCGATTTCATACGCGGCGCGGCTGGCTTCGACGGCGAAGGCAAAGGCCTTCGCGGCGCGCACCGGGTCGGGCGAGACGGCGATGGCCGTGTTCACGAGCACGGCGTCCGCGCCCATTTCCATCGCCTCGGCGGCGTGCGACGGACGGCCGATGCCAGCGTCCACCACCACGGGCACGCGGGCCTGTTCGATGATGATGGCGATTTGTGCGCGGGTTTCGAGGCCGCGGTTCGAGCCGATGGGCGCGCCGAGCGGCATCACCGCCGCGCAGCCTACGTCCTGCAGGCGCAGGGCGAGCACCGGGTCCGCATTGATGTAGGGCAGGACGACAAAGCCCTCGCGCGCGAGGATCTCCGCGGCGCGCAACGTCTCGATGGGGTCGGGGAGCAGGTAATTCGGGTCGGGGTGGATTTCGAGCTTCACCCACTTGGGCAGGCCGGCGGCCGCGCCGAGGCGCGCGAGGCGCACGGCCTCGTCCGCGTTCATCGCGCCGGCGGTGTTGGGCAGCACGAGGTATTTGTCCGGCTCCAGGAAGTCGAGGATATCGGCAAAGGGGTCGTGCGCGCCGGAGAGGTCGGCGCGCTTGAGCGCGACGGTCGCCAGCGCGGGCCGGCAGGCGGCGAGCGTCTCCTTCATCAGCGCGGGCGAGGAGAATTTCCCCGTGCCGACAAACAGCCGCGAGGCAAACGTGCGCCCGCCCAGCACGAGCGGTTGATTGGAGAGGGACATTGGAAGGAGTTGGAAGCCGAAATGTAGAAGCTTGAAGTGAAGAGTGCAAACCAAGTCTGTAGGGTAGGGACGGCTCTCCGAGCCGTCCGCGGACGTTTCGGAGAAACGTCCCTACCTTTTAAAAACGCATTCTCCAGTTCGCATATCGTCTGGTGATAAGCGGGGTCTTGTTTCGAAGTTTTCTCGATACCTTTCTCGTGGCCATTTCCACGCTTCTAGCAGCTCAAATTTCTGATTATACAAAATCCATATAAGTACATCCCAATCGTAGTTCTTTGCTTTGCCAACCAAGGTAACATGGCTGCCTGGTTTACCGCTCGGGCGATTTGCTTTTATTTGGTATCGTTGATTTTTCCAGAGAAAATCTGCACCTCTTGAGACGGCTGTTTGCCCTACCATAATTCGTTTATATTCTTCTTCGCTACAACCGAGCAAGCGAGCGGCATCGTATTCTGATAAAGTAGATGTAATTGCTGGGGCAACGGTAAATTCTCGTTCCCATTCGAGAGCGATTGCTACCAGTTGGTCTCGAATACTCATTGCTGAATTTTATTTTCTCACTACCCCTGCCAACCCCAGCTCCGCAAACAAATCGTTCGGAGCTAAAACCGTTTTGCCGTTGTCGTTAAAGCCCATCGCGAGCGCGGGGTCTTTTTGGCGGACTTCCGCGGCGAGTTTTTTGTAAAAATCGGATGCCGGGGTCAATTCGGCGAAGAAGGTCGAGATAACGATGCCGGAGTATTTCTGCATCATCTGCGTGTGGAATTCGCGCAGCAGGCCGGTCAGCTCGATGATGCCCTTGGCGGGGACAAGCTTCGAGCGCGGCCAGTCCTTCGTCGTGTTCAGCAACTCGGCGGCGTTGAGCGTGAGTTCGAGGCTGACGGCCGTGGGCGCGACCTTGCGTTTGAAAAAGCCGAGGCCGAGGCCCTGGTGTCGCAGGTAATTGCCAAAATCCAGAAAAAATGAAAACGGCCACGACGCCTGGCACAGGCCGTCGAGGAGCATCTTGTATTTCTTCTGCTCCGAGCTGTCGGTGCGGAAGCGCTGCTGGAACGACGCCTCGAAATGCGCGCGGACGTGGTGTGCGCAGGTGAGGTAATTGAGCAGCAAACGGTCGAGCTTGAGCGCCACGGCGGCCTCATCCACCGGCCCGGGATGGAGCAGCGACTGGAGGTAATCGGCCCATTCGCGGTAATTTTCGTCGAGCACGCGGAAGAGCGCGAGGCGGTTCCGCGCCTCGGCGACGACCGGCTTGTACAGCGCGTGTTGCTTGACTTCCTCCGCACTCAAGTCGCGGAAATCCTGCGCGTTTTCAACGACCGCGCCGTTGGGGATGTAACCAGCCAATTTCATAGGGAGGGGAATGGGGAAGGGCGCGAACTGCTCCTTCCCTAACTAAATCAAACCGATTTCGCGGAAAAGGTCGAGCTTTGCCGCCCGTGCGTCACTTCTGATTAATGGCTTAGGGAACCGGGGGCAGATTGGTGATAATGTTGATATGGGATTCCACCGTGACAATGGCCTTTAGCTCTGGAAAATCCCGGTAATGCAATTTGGTGTATCGTTGGGTGCCATTCGTGCCTAAATTAGGAAATAACGTGCGCAACTGGTTGCTGGCGTGGTCGTTTATCCACACCCAAGTCCCGGTTCGTTCACGCATGACACCGTTAAAGTCAGAATGATCCCACAAGCGTTGCCCATTGGGAATGCAGGGATGGTAGATGAACACCCGGTCGTAATTGATGGCGTGCAACGTAAAATCCCACGGCAAAGTGGTTGCGGCGCCGAAGTACACGCCGCGTTTCATCTCGTCAAATTTTATGGCCAAATAATTCTGGAGGTCTTTCTGGGTTTTGATGTTCCCGAGCTTTAACTGCTCTTTGATGTCATCGAATAATTTGTTGATGTCATTTTCCCGGTTTGCCCAGGTTCTTTCCAGCAAGTTCTTTACGTCGGAGGTAATTCGGTCAAGGATTATGCTTCCCAGGATTTCATCATGCCGTTCCTGGTCTTTATCCTCTTTCGCGCTGGAATAAGTGAGTAGCATGCCGAGAAGCAAAAGATTCATGGCAAGCAAATGAGACTTAAACCATCCATCTTTATCCAGCAAACTGAGCGCATCTAAAAACGCAATAAAGGCGGCCGCGATGCCGATGAGGACGAGCAGGACATTTTGCGCTTTTTGATGGAAGCTGGGGTTTTTCATGGGGGCGGCCATATAATTGATTGGCGGTAAAAGAAGCAAGCATGCAAAGCGACTTATTGAGTGAAACCACCAAATCACCCGGACGACCTTCCTCTTTGGGAGTGCAGACGCCCCGGGAAACCTAATCAGGCCGGGCAGGAAGTCTGGCCAAGCTTGCAGGCCATCTTCCATCGCCGCAGCACTTTTTCCTCAATTTCCTCGGGCGACAATCCATTCTGCGCGCGGAGTTCGGCGACGCTGCTGCCGTGGCCGACAAAATTGTCCGGCCAGCCAATGCGTTCGACGGGCGTGCTCAGGCCGGCCTGGTTGAGTGCTTCCAACACCGCGGAGCCAAAGCCACCCATCATCACGTGGTCTTCCATGGTCACGATCAGTTTTGCGCTGCGGGCGTGTTGATACAAAAGTTCGGTGTCGAGCGGCTTCGCAAAGCGCGCGTTGACGATGCCGACGGAGACGCCCTGCTCGGCGGCGAGTTTGTCCGCAAGCTTGGCGGCGTCCTGCAGCATCGGGCCGAGCGCCCAGATGACGATGTCGCGCCCTTCGCGCAAAACTTCGGCCTGACCAATGGGTATGGCGGTAGGCTGATCCTTGATTTTCACGCCCATCGCCGGGCCGCGCGGGTAGCGCATGAACGCCGGGCCTTGGTGCTGGAGCGCGGTGTGGAGCATGTCCACCATCTCGTCTTCGTCCTTGGGCTGCATGATGACGGCGCGGGGGACGGTGCGCAGGTAGGCGATGTCGAAGAGGCCGTGGTGCGTCGGACCGTCATTGGGCGAAAGGCCCGCGCGGTCCATGCAAAATGCGACGGGGAGATTCTGCAGCGCGACGTCGTGGATGATGGGGTCGTAGGCGCGCTGGAGGAAGGTCGAGTAAATCGCGCAGAGGGGGTGGAGGCCGCTGGTGGCGAGGCCGGCGGCGAAGAGCACGGCGTGCTCCTCGGCGATGCCGACATCGAAAAATTGCTTGGGCACTTCCTTGGCGAGGTGCGAGAGGCTGGTGCCCGAGGGCATCGCGGCGGTGATGCCGACGATTTTCGGATTAGCCTTCGCGAACTTGGCGAGCGTCTTGCCGAAGACATCCTGCCAGTTCGGCGGCGTGCCAGGCTTGACGGGCGTGGACTGGCCGGTGGCGATGTCGAAGGGGCTGGTGCCGTGGAATTTTTCCGGATTGTTGATCGCGACGTCGTAGCCCTTGCCTTTTTTAGTCAGCACGTGAAGCAGCACCGGGCGGTCGGATTTTTTGCAAAATTCGAGATACTGGATGAGCAGCGGGAGGTCGTGGCCGTCAATTGGGCCGAGGTAACGCAGGTCAAATTTCTCAAAGAGGGACGACGGGACGATGAAGTCCTTGGCTTCCTTCTTCGCGCGGGAGCCCAGCTCAATCAACGAATCGCCGCCGGGGATGCCCTTCAGGAAGCTTTCGAGGTCGTGGTGTTTGCGGTTGTAAGTAGGGCTCGTGATGAGCTTGTTCAGATAAGTGGAAATGGCGCCGACGTTCTTGGCGATGGACCATTCGTTATCATTGAGCACGACGATGAGGCGCTTGGTCGAAGTGGCGACGTTGTTGAGCGCCTCCATCGTGATGCCGCAGGTCAGCGCAGCGTCGCCGAGAAGGGCAACCACGTGTTCGTTGGTACCGTTGAGGTCGCGTGCCGCGGCCATGCCGAGCGCAGCGGAGAGGGCGGTGCCCGCGTGGCCCGCGCCGTAGCAATCGTGCTCGCTTTCCTCGCGCATTAAGAAGCCGGAAAGCCCGCCGCCCTGGCGGATTTTCTTGAACTTCGGCCCGGCGCGGCCGGTCAGCAGCTTGTGGACATAGCCCTGGTGGGCGACGTCCATGACAAAGCGGTCGCGCGGGGTCTCGAACACCCGGTGTAGCGCGAGGGTCAGCTCGACGACGCCGAGGTTCGGCCCGATGTGGCCCCCGTTTTTGGAGGTCACTTCGATGATTTCACGCCGGATTTCTCCGGCGAGGGCGGCCAGTTCGGCGTTGGTGAGCGCCTTGACGTCGGACGAGCCTTTGATGCGGTCGAGTAGAGCCATCTAATATAAAACGGACAAGTCAAACGCAGGGGAGGGGGCGGGTCAAGACTCGCTTTCCTCATCCAGCGGTTCGAAGGCGGGCTGCCCAACGTCGTCGAGCTTGAGCTTTTCGATTTTCAACTCGGCCGTCCGAAGGTGTTCCTGGCAAATTTTGAGGAGCTGGTGGCCTTCCTCGAACTTGGCGACCATGTCGGCCAGCGAGACTTTGCCGCTTTCGAGCGAATCCACCAGGGTCTTGAGGCGCGCAAAGGCGGCCTCATAAGTCAGGGTGGCATCGGCGGATGCGGCGGATTTTTTCGGCGCAGGCATTGCAGAGATTGAGTAACGCAAGAACCGCGGCAAGGCCAGCCCGGATTTTCACATGGCGCAATTCACGTTTGACTGGATGGGCCGGGAACGTGATTAATCTTAATCCATGCTCGACCCCGTGCAGGTGCTTTCCGATTACGTGCGCTTTCCCAGCGTGTCCGCCGACCCCGCGTTTCACGAGGGCTTAAACGGCGCCCGGCAATACGCCTGCGGTGTGCTTGAACAACTCGGCTTCAAGGTCGAGGTCGTACCCACTGGCCTGCACCCGATTATTTTGGCCGAACGCGGCGGCGACCGTGCGTGGCCGCATGTCATCATCTACGGCCACTACGACGTGCAACCGCCCGATCCATTGAATAAGTGGACGACGCCTCCCTTTGAGCCGGTTATCCGTGGGCGGCGGCTTTATGGCCGTGGCACGGCGGACAATAAAGGGCCGCAGGCGGTGCAGTTCGGCGCGCTCGCGAAAGTTTTTGCCGAAAATCCCAACCTGCCGTTGCGCATCACGTTTCTCATCGAAGGTGAGGAAGAAATCGGCAGTCCGAGTTTCGCGGATTTTCTGAAGAAGCACCGCGACCGTTTGCGCGAAGCCAACTTAGTTTTGTTGTCTGACACTGGCAGCCCCAACCCGGAGCAAATCGTCATCACCACCGGTTTGCGAGGGCTGACGGGCCTCGAAGTCACCCTCACCGGGCCGCGGACGGACTTGCACTCCGGCATCCATGGCGGCGCGCTGCTCAACCCAATCCAGGCCATTAGCGAACTCTGCGCGTCACTGCACGCGCCTGATGGCCGCGTCAACATCCCCGGTTTCTATGACGACGTGCGCGAGCCAGCGCAGTGGGAACGCGATGAATTGGCGAAATACCCGCGCACGTTGGAAGATTATAAGCAATTTCTCGGCGTTTCCCAATTTTACACCGCGCCGGGCTATACTGCGCTCGAGGCGGTGCGCTTTGGGCCGACGCTGGATTTCAATGGCATTGGCGGTGGCTACCAGGGCGAAGGTTCGAAGACCGTCATCCCCAGCAAGGCGTTTGTGAAAATCACCATGCGCCTCGTGCCCGACCAAAAAGCGGAAGTGATTCGCGAACTTCTGGAGAAAACCCTGCGCCACCGCTGCCCACCGGGCATCAAAATGGAATTCAGCCTCAAGGAAGGCGGCTCGCCCTATGCGGTCGTGCCACCAGGCCATCCGAACACTCCCGCGGATCAATCACCTGTCCTGGCGCGGGCGTTTCAATCGGCGGACGCCGCCATCACGGAATGTTTTGGCAAAAAGCCCCTCTACTTGCGCGAAGGCGGCAGCGTGCCCATTATCGGTCAAATTCGTCAACAGACCGGCCTCGATTCAGTCATGATCGGTCTCTTCACACCGGAGGATAATCTCCACGCCCCCGACGAAAGTTTCTCGCTGGATATTCTGGAACGCGGCGTGGCGGCGTACGCGAAATTAATCAAGGGATTGGCCGCAGGGTGAGAATTTGATTTGCAGGAAACGGAAAAAACAGAGGCACGGCGTCTAGGGTGAAACACCTAATCGCAAACGCCACAATTTTTATTGCCAATACCGACAGGGTTGAGATACTTCGCGCCGGATGCGGAGAAACCCGGTACTTGCCGTTGGTAAATTGTCAGTTGATCCAAAGTCAGGGACAGTTTGAAATCCGATGGACGGAAACAATGCGAGCGCCGATTCCCGCCAAGCTCAGAAGTCAATGGAAAACAAGATGTTCGTAGGCAACCTCTCGTGGGATGCCGTGGAAGATGATCTGCAGGAACTGTTCAGCAAAGCCGGCACTGTCACTGAAGTGGCCGTTATGCGCGACCGCTTTACGGGCCGTGCGCGCGGTTTTGCTTTTGTGACGATGTCAACAGCCGAGGAAGCCCAGGAAGCCATCCGTCAGTTGGAGAATCAGGAATTCATGGGCCGTCCTCTCAAAGTCAATATCGCCCGCCCGAAGGAAGAGCGCGCGCCGTACAGCGGCGGCGGTGGTGGTGGTGGCGGTTACGGTGGCGGCCATGGCGGTGGTCATGGTGGTCACGGTGGCGGTGGTGGTGGTTATCGCAAGTCGTTTGGCGGCGGTGATCGTCGTCGTTCGTTCAACCGCGGTGGCGGTGGCGGCGGTGGCTATGATCGCGGCGGCGGCGGCGGTGGCGGCTACGACCGCGGTGGCGGCGAAGGCGGCGGTGGCGAACAGTACTAGTCTGCCCCAATTCTACCCCCTCGCGCGGAGCCCGCTCAGGCCTCGCGCATGTCCAGCGCAATGACGGTTGCCATTGTGCGGAGTAGGATGTTTTCCACAACAAGCCGGACCGGGCCTCGTGCCCGGCCCGGCTTTGTGTTTTCTGCCAGCAGCATGTCTAACTAGCGGGGAAGTTTTCTTCGAACCGTTCTGCTTTTGCCGCGAGTCCGGTCGTAGTTTCGATTTCTACCACACAGCCGCATAGACGCACATCGCCCTCCGCAACTTCGCTTTTTCGCGGCATCCCGTCGAGAAACCGGGCGATGGCCGTCTGCACGTTGCGGCCAATGACTGACGCATACGGCCCGCTCATGCCGAGGTCGGTTTGGTAGGCGGTGCCGCGCGGGCGCAACGAGACGTCGGCGGTGGGGATGTGCGTGTGGGAGCCGAGCACCGCCGCACAACGCCCGTCGAGATACCAGCCCAGGGCGACTTTTTCCGAGGTAGCTTCCATGTGGGCCTCGACAATCCACGCATCGGCTTCTTTGCCGTGCTCCCGCAGCATTTTGTCCGCTGCCGCAAACGGGCACTCGCCCTTCATGTTCATAAAATTGCGCCCCAGCACCGTAAACAAGCCGAGCCGAAAGCCACCCGGCGCCGTGACGACGAGATAGGTGCGCCCCGGGCATTGTGCCGGCAGGTTCGCCGGCCGGCACACGCGCTCCAGCGCCCCGATTTCAGTGTCGAAATTGCGCTGATCCCAAACATGGTCGCCCAGCGTCAGCGCGTCGAGGCCGGCCTCGAGCAATTCGTGGGCGATGACGGCGGTCAATCCCGCGCCCGCGGCGGCATTTTCGGCATTGGCGATGATGAGGTCGAAGCTTTGTTCGGCCCGCAAAGCCTTGACGCGCGCCCGCACGGCGTCGCGCCCTGGCCGGCCAACGATATCGCCAAGAAAGAGAATTTTAGGCATAATAAAAAAACCTTGGTGTTCTAGTGCTTAGTGCATCGCTGGCCGCAAGCAACCCGAAAGGGTGGGGCAGTTCTCCGGTCCGCATGGCAGATAAACCAAGCGCCGGAACGCCAAGCACTAAGGCACTTCTTTCTAAGGGCTTGCCTTTTCCTCACCGTCTGATTTCTTTGACCGTTTTGACCCATCCTTCCATGACCTTGCTTGTTGATTTGGCCGGCGGCTCGTCCCATACCCTGGCTGCACCACTTTTCCTGGCCCAGACCGGGACTCCCGCGCCGACGCCAGCCGTTGCCACGTCCGCGTCCACGTCGCCTTTGCCGGCCGATGCCCAGTCCAGCGGATTGGCGAACCTGATCATGCCGTTGTTTATTGTGGGGGTGTTTCTGCTGTTTTTCGCCCCGCAAATCAAACGCAACAAGGACCACCAGAAACTCATTGCCGGCCTGCAGCCCGGGGACGAGGTCATCACTTCCGGCGGTGTGTTCGGGGTCGTCACCCAAGTGAAGCCGGACCGTTTCGTGGTCGAAATCTCCAAAGGAGTCCGAATTGAAATCAACCGCGCCAACGTCGAAGCGCGCGTCTCCAGCCCCGCCAAAGCGGACGGCGACAAAGACAAATAAGTCAAGCAGCCCCCTTATGAAAAGTGGCATTTATTGGAAAATCGCTTTTTCCGTCCTCCTGCTCGGCTGGTCGCTCTGGAACTTGTATCCGGTTTCGGACACACCGTTCGACGAATACCTGCTCAAGCGGGCGACCGCGCATCAAAGCGATTTGAAGGACATCATTGCCAAGGCCAAGGCCCTGACGAAGGACGCCGCCGTCCAGGCCGAGGAAATGAAAAAGGCCCAGCAAGCCGCCAAGGATGCCTACCTGCCGGACGTCGACAAGGAAGAGTTTGTCCGCACCCACCGCACCTTTTACCTCTCGTTCCAAAACTATTGCGACAGCAGCGGCCCGCAGGACAGCAAACAGCCGGTTGACTTGTGGAAGGAATTTTTCTCCGACCTCAACGCCGGTGCGACCAAAAACATCAAGCGCCGCAACGACCTCGTCCTGTCGTCGCTGTTGCTGCACAGCAAGGGCCACATCAAATATGGCCTGGATTTAAATGGCGGCCTGGGCTTCACCCTTTCGCTCGATGACGCTTCGCTCAAGGACGCCACTTCCACCGTGCGGCAACTGAGTTTGGACAAGGCCATTGAAATCATCAACAAACGCATCAACGGCCTCGGCGTATCTGAAACGGTCGTGCGCCCGATTGGCGACAGTTCGGTGGAAATCCAGATGCCCGGTGTTTCCTTGAAAGACAATCCGGATGCGATTGAGGTGATTAAGAAGCCCGCGAAATTGGAATTTCACATTGCCACGCTGGTCAACGGCCCAGTGCCGCCGTCCAATCAGGTGCCCCTCGGCATGCAACTGATGAATTCAGAGGATGAAAACCCCGATACCGGGGAAATCGAGGAGATTCCCTATCTGGTTCAATCCAGCGCGGTTGCTTCAGGCAACATCATCAAAGACGCTTTTGTAACGACTGACCAAACCACGGGCGCATTCCTGGTCGGGGTTGAGTTCACCGCCGACGGAGCGAACTTGATGGGGAATTTGACCGCCAAGCTGGTCGGCCAGCCCGAACTTCTCGGCATTGTGCTCGACGGAAAGCTCAATTCCGCCCCTCGGGTCAAGGAACCGTTTAGCAGTCGTTGTGTCATCGAAGGCGGTTCCGGCGGTTTCACCCAGAAGCAGGCTTTTGACCTGGCCAACGTCCTCAATAACCCGCTCGACAAGGAATTGCGCTTGGACGAGTTGACGGAAGTCGGCCCGTCGCTGGCGCAGGAGGCGCGGACGAGTTCCATCAAGGCCGGCCTGCTCGGCACGGCGCTCGTGGTGCTGTTTATGTGTGGGATTTACTC
>Ga0206864_1191_pt1 | contig 18221 bp, 2 predicted proteins | sample Alteio_BWOrgCont_42_FD_152632 | JGI IMG/M metagenome (GOLD analysis project Ga0206864, IMG submission 152632) | Enriched cells from forest soil in Barre Woods Harvard Forest LTER site, Petersham, Massachusetts, United States -... | ecosystem: Environmental > Terrestrial > Soil > Temperate forest > O...
AAAGACGACGTTCTGTTTCGATGTATCCGTATGGGAGCTGCTGTGGCCGCTGCTGGCCGGGGCGAGGCTGGTATTTGCCAAACCGGGGGGCCAGGGCGACAGCGCCTATTTACAGTCTGTTATTGAAAGAGAAAGCATAACGATGGTTCATTTTGTACCGCCGATGCTGAGCGCCTTCCTTACAGACCTGGAGGGTGGTGATAGCAACTGCGTCGGACTCAAAAATGTAATCTGCAGCGGGGAAGCGTTAAGCGCCTACCAGGTACAATTATTCACAGAGAAGCTGCCGGAGGTAAGGCTGCATAACCTGTACGGGCCAACCGAAGCGGCGATAGATGTAAGCTATTGGAGTTATACCGAAGGGTCAGCGATAACCACAGTGCCGATCGGCAAGCCGGTATCCAATACACAGCTGTATATATTGAATGCTAAGCAGGTATTATCTCCGATGGGGGTACCCGGGGAGCTGTATATCGGGGGCGTCCAGGTAGGTCGTGGTTATTTGAACCGCGAAGAATTAACGGCAGAGAAGTTCATCAGGGATCCTTTCAGCGAAAAGGCAGGAGCGAGGTTATACCGGACAGGGGATTTGGGCAGGTGGCTTGCGGACGGGAACATAGAATACCTTGGCCGGATCGACGACCAGGTAAAGATCCGTGGTTACCGTATCGAGCTTGGGGAGATCGAGAGTGTGCTGAACCAGGGCGAAGGCATCCGGGAGGGGGTAGTGCTGGCCCGGGGAGAGAGCAGCGGCAACAAGCGGCTGGTAGGGTATGTGGTGCCGCAGGGGGAATTCGATAAGCAGGCGATCCAGGACTATCTTGGCACAAAGCTGCCGGAGTATATGGTGCCTGGGGTATGGGTAGAGCTGGAAAGATTGCCGTTAACACCGAACGGGAAGATCGACCGGAAGGCCTTGCCGGATCCGGAGATAAAAGATATGACGGCGGGTTATGTCGCCCCGCGGAACGAGACAGAAGCAAAACTGGCGGAGATCTGGCAGGAGTTGTTAGGATTGGAGCGTGTAGGTATTTATGATAACTTTTTTGAGTTGGGGGGCCATTCGCTGTTAGCGATGCGTGTAGTATCGGCTATCCGGCGGGAACTGAACGTAGAAATAAGCATCAGGAACCTGTTTATTTACCCATCCATAGCAGGCTTGGGAGAGCATCTTGAGGAACAAAGTAAAGGAACAATACTCCCTGCTATAGTAGCAAACGAACGGCCGGTCTATATTCCTTTATCGTTCAGCCAGGAGCGTTTATGGTTCATAGACCGGCTGGAGGGAAGCGTGCAGTACCATATACCGGCCGTATTGCGATTGAAGGGCAGTTTGAACCCCGAAGCATTGGAAAAGACATTGCGGGGGATAGTAGGCCGTCATGAAGTACTGCGTACGGTGATCCTGGAGGATGAGGGCCAGGGTCGTCAGCACATCATGGGGTCAGATAACTGGAATTTAGGAATTAGAGAAGAATTAGCAGGTAAAGGAGAAACAGCAGAATTAACTTCCTATATAGGGGAATTAATCAATAAGCCGTTTGATCTGTCGGGAGACTATATGCTCCGTGCAGACCTGATTACGATAGCCGAGGAAGACCATATATTGGTTTTAACGATGCATCATATCGCTTCGGACGGATGGTCGCGGTCAGTTGTTGTTAAAGAAGTCCTCGCACTGTATGAGCAATATGCCACCAACATCAAAGCAAATTTACCGGAGTTGCCAGTACAATATGCCGATTACGCCATTTGGCAGCGTAAATATATCCAGGGTGAGCTATTGGAAAATAAGCTTGGTTACTGGAAGAAGAAACTGGATGGTGTTGCCACGCTGCAATTACCAACAGATTTCATACGCCCGGCTGTACAGAGTTCGCGCGGCGCAACGTGCAGTTTCCAAATAGACCCGGCATTATCAGCAGAACTTGTTGATTTAAGTCAACAGCATGAGGCCACACTTTTCATGACTGTGCTGGCAGCTTTTAAAGTTTTGCTGTATCGCTACAGCGGCCAGGAAGATATTTGTGTAGGCACGCCTATAGCAGGCAGGAACCAGCAGGAGTTGGAAGGACTGATCGGTTTCTTTGTAAACACGCTGGCCTTGCGCAGTCAGGTACGCGGCGATATGTCATTCGCTGAGTTTCTACAGGAATTTAAGGCAACTACGATAGATGCCTACACCCACCAGGAAGTGCCTTTTGAAAAGGTAGTGGATGTTGTAGTGAAGGAACGTGATATGAGCAGAAACCCGTTGTTCCAGGTGCTGTACATATTTCAGAATACACCGGAAATCCCGGAACTTCACGTGACCGACTTAAGTTTGTCCGTCGAAACAGCAGGCCACACTACATCGAAATTCGATATAAGTTTATTTATATGGGAAACGGCTACCGGTATGCAAGGTACGGTAGAATATTGTACAGACCTTTACAAAAAAGATACGATAGAGCGGATGATAAACCACTATATCAATCTTTTAGGGGCGATTGTTGCTTCACCGGAAAGTAAGATAGGCAGCTTAGGCATGCTCAGTGCGGACGAAGAGCGTACGCTGCTGTTAGGCTTTAATAATACGCAGGTGGCATATCCAAAAGACAAGACCCTGGTGGATTTGTTCGAAGAACGGGTAATAAAGAGCCTCGAAGCAATAGCGGTGGTATTTGAAGGCCAGGAACTGAGTTATGATGAACTTAACATGCGGTCGAATAAACTGGCGCACTATCTACAGCGCAACGGGGTAAAGACAGAAACGCTAGTACCTATTTGCCTGGAGCGCAGTCTGGCCATGATAGTAGGCATACTCGGCATCTTAAAAGCTGGCGGTGCGTACGTACCTGTCGATCCGGATTACCCGGCAGACCGGATCAGCTATATGCTTGAAGACACCGGTGCAAAACTGATATTAAGTAGTAAGGAAAGCAGGGAAAAACTGAACGGAACAACGTCAGCATCTATTATAGCCCTTGATAGTGACTGGGAGCAAATTGAAAAGGAAAAAGACAGCAATCCTCAAACGGTTATCAGCCCTGAACAGCTGGCTTATGTGATCTTTACGTCAGGATCAACCGGAAAGCCAAAAGGAGTGATGATCGGGCATCAGAATGCGTATTCCTTTATAGCCTGGTGTAAGGATGAATTTTCAAACAGTAATTTTGATATCGTATATACCACCACCTCGATCTGTTTTGATTTGTCGGTATTTGAATTATTTTACCCGTTAAGTACGGGTAAGCAACTCAGGATACTGGAAAATGGATTGGCAATCGGCAATTACCTGGCACAGGACAGCCTGGTATTACTCAATACCGTACCCTCTGTAATACAAACCTTACTCAGTGAGCAAACCGACTTGAGCAATGCAAGTGTGATCAATATGGCCGGGGAACCGATCCCGGCACATGTGTTGGACGGGCTGGATACAATACATACCGAAGTAAGGAACTTATATGGGCCGACAGAGGATACTACCTACAGTACGATCTATAAGTTAGAAAAAGGCAAACCGATACTGATCGGCAAGCCGATAGCAAACACGAAGATATATATACTAAATAAAGGCAATGGGCTAAGCCCGGTAGGTGTACCTGGAGAAATCTGCATATGCGGGGCCGGCTTAGCCAGGGGTTATTTGAACCGTGCGGAACTAACGGCAGAGAAGTTTATAAAAGATCCATTCAGCAGAGAACCAGGTGCAAGGATATACAGAACAGGAGACCTGGGGAGATGGCTGCCAGATGGGAACATAGAATATTTGGGCAGGATGGATGACCAGGTAAAGATCCGTGGTTATCGTATCGAACTTGGAGAGATCGAGAGTGTTATGAATGAATTGGAACTGGTTCAAAATAGTTGTGTGTTGTTAAAGCAGCAGGATAATGCTGATGGCAGCTTAGTGAGCTATTATATACCCAACCCCGAAACAATTAAAACCACGGAACATCAACTATATAATTTGCAGATAAATGGCTGGAGAGAACTTTACGAAAATGAATACAGGTTGGATAAAGAAGATGAAATACGAGATCCGGAATTTAACATCATTGCCTGGAATGACAGTTTTACCGGTAAAGCCATACCCGAAGAACATATGCGGGAATGGCAGAATGATATCGTTGAAACGATCCTGTCTGAAAGACCAGAAAATGTACTTGAAATAGGATGCGGTACCGGGCTGATCTATTATCCGCTTGCAGGGAAATTAAAAAAATACATTGGTACAGACCTATCACGATATTCAATTGATAGCATTAATGAAAGAATAAGTGAAGGATTACGGGATTATGGTGTTACCGAGTGGCAGGTATCTGCGGCTCACGAAATCGTAATAGCTCCTGATGAAAAATTAGATACTATTATAATAAACTCCGTTGTTCAATATTTTCCTGGCGCGGATTATCTAAGTAGTGTAATTGAAAATGGCATAGGGTTATTAAAAGGACAGGGCCGTATAATTATTGGTGACGTACGTGACAAACGTTTGCTTGAATTGTTCAAATCCCGTTTATATCTTTCCAAAACGCAAGGAGTAGAAGACATTAAAGAGTTTAAATGGTCTGTAGCACAGGATGTAGTTAATGAAGAAGAACTGTGTTTTGCTCCCGAATATTTTTACAATTTACAATCGCTGTATCCAGGGATCACTCATATAGCGATACAATGGAAAAAAAGCTCTTTCTATAATGAGTTAAGCCTTTACAGGTACACCGTAATAATTTATGTGGGTATTGAAAGGGAAAAGTATACGCCGTCATGGGAAAATTGGAATAAGGAAAATAGTATGCCCGTTATTTTAGACCAGCTTAAACACGGCCAGGATACAATAGCTATTAAGGATGCGCCGAATCCCAGGTTACGGCAAGACCGCCAATTATTTAAAGCACTTAATGAAAATACAACAAGCTCAACGGCTGACATTTTATCAGCTATAAGCCATCAGGACAAAGAAATAAGTGAAATAGAAGCCGTATTAAAGGAAGCCGCGCATAGAGGGTATCATTGCAGGTTTTTATTAGATAAAGATCCTTTCAAAGTAAATATCTTGTTGGAGTTAAACCCGTCAGGTGATTTTATCAAAACAGTTTATGGCGACGAAAGTACTTTGACTGCCCGGTCCTATTATACTAATACGCCATTATTTACAGAAATCGCCGGACTGATGCAAAAGGAGATCCGGTCGCAATTACAGGAGCGCCTTCCAGATTATATGATTCCGGCTGAATTTATAGCCCTTCAATATTTTCCATTAAACAGCAATGGCAAAACTGACCGGAAATTTTTAAGTCAGCGCAGGACAAGGATCACAGGTAGTGTGTTCAACTATCAGGCTCCACGAAATGAAACCGAAGAAATTCTTTTATTTATGTGGCAGCGGTTATTAAATATTGATCGGTTGGGAATCAAAGACAACTTTTTTGAGTTTGGCGGCCATTCGCTGCTGGCAATCCGGGTAATATCTTCTATCCGGCGGGAGTTAAATATAGATTTAAATGTAAGAGACCTCTTTGCCTATCCTACGATAGCAGATTTGAGTGCCTATCTTGAATTACAAAGCGAAGGTACTTTACTGCCTGCGATAGTGGCAGAAGAACGTCCGGCATATATACCATTATCGTTCAGCCAGGAACGTTTATGGTTCATACACAGATTAGAAGGGAGCACACAGTACCATTTGCCCTCAGTATTGCGATTAAAAGGTAGTTTGAACCGGGAAGCATTGACAAACACGCTACAGGCGGTCATTGGCCGTCATGAAGTATTACGTACGGTCATCCGGGAGCATGATGGCTGGGGTTATCAGCATATCATGCCGGCAGATGGCTGGTCATTAGGTATTGTAGAAGATTTGACAGGAGGCGAAGCACGTTTATCATCGTACATAGGAGACTTGATTAATAAGCCGTTTGATCTGTCAGCCGATTATATGTTACGGGCAGATTTAATTAAGCTTGGTGATCAGGACCATATACTGATTGCTACAATGCACCACATCGCTTCTGACGGGTGGTCAGCATCAATCTTAGTTAAAGAAGTAATCGCGTTTTACGAAGGATACACAGGTAATGTAGAAACAATATTACCGGCGCTTGGGGTTCAGTACGCTGATTATGCTATCTGGCTGCGTAAATACATGCAGGGCGATATCCTTGAAAATAAGCTGAGTTACTGGAAGGCAAAGCTGGAGGATGTTGCCACACTTCAAATGCCGGCAGATTACAGACGTCCGCTGGTTCCGAGTTCGCGGGGGGCTATGAGCAGCTTCAAAATAAACCAGGAGTTATCAGCGCAACTCCTAGTTTTAAGCCATCAGCAAGGGGCAACGCTGTATATGACGCTGTTGTCAGCTTTTAAGGTGCTGCTATATCGTTACAGCGGGCAGGAAGATATTTGTGTAGGCACACCTATAGCGGGAAGAAACCAGCAGGAGCTGGAAGGGCTGATCGGTTTCTTTATCAATACGCTTGCTTTGCGGAGCTGGGTAAAGGGGGATATGCCCTTCACAAAGGTGCTTCAGCAGGTAAAAGGTACGGTACTGGAGGCTTTTGCCCACCAGGAAGTACCGTTTGAGAAGGTTGTTGATGTAGTGCTTCAGGAGCGTAATAAGAGAAGGAATCCATTGTTCCAGGTGCTCTTTAGCTTCATGAATACGCTGGAAATTCCCGAACTAAAGCTTGGAGATTTAGGTTTGTCAGTAGAAAGCCGGAAACCAACCACAACCCAGTTTGATATAGCCTTCACCATAAATGAGACAAGTACGGGTATTCAAGGAACGGTTCAATACAGTACAGACCTATATTTGGAGCAAACGATAGAGCGGATGATTAGCCATTATATTAACCTTCTTGATTCAATCGTCGCCTCGCCGCAAGAGCTGGTAGGCAGGTTGGGCATGCTGAGCATAGATGAAGAAAATAGATTACTTGTTGATTTCAACCCAGACGGGGCAGAAGTTAGTTACCAGGAATCAGACAATTTGCCTGGAGACGATAATGATGACGGCATTATAAGTTTTTAATGAATTAAATAATTAAATATATGCAAGTGAAAGAATTTGTGACATCTCTGAAAAAAATGAATTTTTCTTTATCTGTTAAAGGAGGTAAATTAATTTTAAAGGGAGACAGCGAGAAATTAAGTGCGGGAGAAATAGAAGCTATAAAAACTAATAAAGACGTCATTGACTATATTAAAAGTCATAAGGAAGAATTAATTGAATATATTTCTTTATCTCCTGGAGTATCTGTCACAAAAAATGCTAATTATAAGAAGGACAGGACTGTAATTGATTTGTTCGGGGAACAAGCAGCAAGGAGTCCGGGATCGATTGCGCTGGTATTTGAAAATCAGGAGTTAAGTTATGGTGAACTTGACGAGCGTTCGAACCAGTTAGCTCATTATTTGCAGAAGCAGGGGGTAAAAGCAGAGACGTTGGTGCCGATCTGTGTAGAGCGCAGCCTGGAGATGGTTATTGGGATATTAGGTATCATGAAAGCCGGCGGGGCTTATGTGCCGATAGATCCTTCGTATCCGGAAAGCCGGATCAGCTATATACTGGAGGATACAGGAGCTAAGCTGGCGTTGAGCAGCAAATCATGCAGAGAGAAACTGAACGAAACAGTAAGTATTATAGAACTGGACGGAGATTGGGATTTGATCAGCACGGAGATTAATGTTAACATAGATGTTAAGGTATCACCAGAACAGTTAGCGTATGTGATCTACACATCGGGCTCAACAGGTACACCCAAGGGGGTAATGATCGAACATCAGAGTTTACTAAATTACCTTTGCAATAATAAAACCAGCTATATAAATGATGGAGAAGGGAAGGCAGGAAGTTTTATACACCTTTCTTACACCTTTGATGCTTCAGTAACGGCCTTGTTTATGCCGTTGCTTTCGGGTAAGTACCTGGTTATTGGATCCAACCAACGGCCAGATGTATTTACAGACAAGAACCTGGAGAAATATGCGCCATATGATTTCATTAAAATCACACCATCACACCTTGGGTTGCTCCCAACTACTTTTAGAAGCAGCGATGGCGGCTGGTTAACCGGCAAACTAGTGATCGGGGGAGAGGCGTTAAGGTTGGGCCAGTTGGCTTCGTTAATTAAAGAAGGAATAGAAGTAGAAATCATTAATGAATATGGGCCGACAGAAGCGACAGTAGGATGCAGTACGTATAGTTTTTCTACATTGGGGGATCATGAATTTATACAGAATGAGGTACCCATCGGCAAACCTATATCGAATACACATATATACATATTAAACAATGACGGCCGGTTAAGTCCGGTGGGAGTAGCCGGGGAGATATGTATAGGGGGCGCAGGATTGGCCCGTGGTTATCTGAAAAGGCAGGAGTTAACTGCAGAGAAGTTTATAAGCGATCCGTTTGGCAAACAAACAGGCTCAAGATTGTATAAGACAGGAGATATTGGCAGATGGCTTCAGGACGGGAATATCGAATACCAGGGTCGTATAGACGACCAGGTAAAGATTCGTGGATACCGAATCGAGTTGGGAGAGATAGAAAGCGTACTGAACCAAAGTGAGCAGGTGAGTCAGGGAGTAGTGCTGGCCAAAAATGATAGTAATGGTAATAATCGGCTGGTAGGGTATGTAGTACCGGAAGGGCTGTTTGATAAAGAAGCGATCAGGGAATATTTGAACACGAAGCTACCGGAATACATGGTACCGGCCATGTGGGTAGAGCTGGATAGTTTGCCGCTAACGCCGAATGGCAAGATCGACCGGAAGGCCCTGCCGGACCCGGAGTTAAGGAATACGGTGAAATCTTATGTAGCACCGCGCAACGAAACGGAAGCGGCGCTCGCAGGTATCTGGCAGGAGTTGCTGGAAGTGGAGGAGATAGGAATAGAAGATGATTTTTTTGAGCTTGGAGGTCATTCACTTTTGGCGATACGCGTGGTGTCGGCTATTCGGAAAGTGTTTGGGTTGGAGCTACCTATGAACGATGTGTTCGATTACCCAACCGTAGGTTTGCTGGCAGCGCGACTGTCGCAGGAGCCGTCTGAGGAACTGTTACCGGGAATCAAGGCGGAACTGCAACGACCTGAACATATCCCTTTATCATTCAGCCAGGAGCGATTATGGTTCATAGACCGTTTGGAGGGGAGTGTGCAGTATCATGTGCCGGCTGTGTTGCGGTTGCATGGTGAATTAAAGCATGAAGTATTAGAGAAGACATTGCTGGCTATCATCAGTCGCCATGAAGTATTGCGGACGGTCATTATGGAGCATGAAGGCCAGGGTTACCAATATATCATGCCGTCGGATAAGTGGCTTTTAAATATCAAAGAAGGGTTGCCAGGAGGGGAAGCAGGTTTATCTTCCTACATAACCGGGTTGATCAGCAAGCCGTTTGATCTGTCACGGGATTATATGCTTCGTGCAGATTTAATTAAGCTCGACGAGGAGGAGCATATTCTGGTGGTTACAATGCATCATATTGCATCGGATGGGTGGTCGATCTCGATATTAGTTAAGGAAGTAACGGCGCTGTATGAAGGATATGCAGATAATGCAGAAATAACATTACCGGAGTTATCGGTTCAATATGCGGATTATGCGATCTGGCAAAGACAATACATGCAAGGGGAGGTGCTGGAAGATAAACTGGGTTACTGGAAGGCAAAGCTATATGGCATTGCCCCGCTGCAGCTGCCGTCGGATTACGCACGCCCATCGGTTCAAAGTTCACAAGGCGCTACACGCAGCTTTAAAATAAGCCAGGAACTATCTGCAGAGCTGACGGCGTTAAGCCATCAATATGGAGCCACGCTGTACATGACGCTACTGGCAGTCTTTAAGGTTTTGCTGTACCGTTACAGCGGTGAAGAGGATATATGTGTCGGCACGCCGGTAATAGGTCGCCCCCAGCAGGAGTTGGAGGGACTGATCGGTTTCTTTATCAATACGTTGGCTTTGCGGAGCCGGGTACGGGGGGATAAACCCTTCATTGAGTTGCTGCAGGAGGTAAAAGGCACGGCACTGGAGGCTTATGGGCACCAGGAAGTGCCATTTGAAAAAGTCGTCGATGCGGTTGTAAAGGAACGTGATATGAGCAGGAGCCCATTGTTCCAGGTGCTTTTTAGCTTACAGAATACGCCGGAAGTTCCGGAACTAAAGCTGGGGGAACTGAGTTTGACTGTCGAAAGTCAGGAGCATGCCGCATCTAAGTTCGACATAAGTTTATATATTACGGAAACAAGTACTGGCATAAAGGGAATAGTAGAATATGCTACCGTACTTTATAGGGAAGAGACGATCGATCGGATGATTGGCCATTATATCAATCTTCTTGAGTCAATAGTCGCAACACCTGCAAATCAAGTAAACCGCCTGGGCATGCTTAGTATCGCCGAAGAAAAGACCTTGCTGGTAGATTTCAATAATACACAAGCAGAATATCCTAAGGACAAGAGCATAGTAGAATTGTTCCTGCAGCAGGTAAAGAGGAATCCGGAAGCTATAGCTATAGTATTTGAAAACGAACAATTAACCTATAAAGAACTTAACGGGCGTTCGAACCAACTGGCGCGTTACCTGCAGAAGAATGGAGTAAAGGCGGAGACGCTTGTACCCATCTGCGTGGAGCGGAGCCTGGAGATGGTTATTGGGATATTAGGTATTATGAAAGCCGGAGGGGCATATGTGCCGTTGGATCCCGAATATCCGGCTGATCGGATCAGCTATATGCTGGAAGACACGGGAGCGGAACTGGTATTAAGCAGTAAAGCGTGCAAGGAGAAGTTAAATGTAACCATACCGGCACAGGTGATCGATCTTGACGGAGATTGGGAGTTGATCGAAAAGGAGAAGAGCAGTAATCTAAAAGAGGTCATTAGTTCGGGCCAGTTGGCCTATGTGATCTATACATCAGGCTCAACTGGCAAACCTAAAGGGGTGATGATTGAGCATGGATCAGTAGTGAATTTTATGGGTGGAATTAATAAAACAATTCCTTTGCAGGGCAACGATAATTTATTGGCCATCACCTCAATATCATTTGATATTTCAATTTTAGAGTTGTTCTGGACAATTTGCAACGGTATAACTGCGACGATTCAGGGAAACCACAAGCTTTTGAATGGTTATGACAGATACCTGGGTAATAACACCCAGAAAATGGATTTTAGTTTGTTTTATTTTGCCAGTCAGTCCGATGATAATGAAAATAAATATAATTTTCTACTGAATTCAGCACAATTTGCTGATCAAAACAATTTTTCAGCTATATGGCTTCCAGAGCGACACTTTCACGAGTTTGGCGGTATATTTCCTAACCCCGCAGTACTAGGAGCGGGGCTTGCAACCATTACTCAAAATATAGAAATACGTTCAGGAAGTGTCGTCCTTCCTTTACATGATGTTCTTAGAGTTGCCGAAGAATGGGCTGTAGTAGATAATCTATCCAAAGGCCGGGTATCTCTGTCTATTGCCTCTGGTTGGCATGCTGATGATTTTGTATTGATGCCGGAGAATTATGATCAAAGGCATGAAATTATGTACAAGCAGATTGAAGAGTTAAAAACTCTTTGGCGCGGTTCAAGTATTAAACGCTTAAATGGGCATAAAAAAGAAATAGAGGTAAAGATATTCCCCCGGCCAATACAATCGGAACTTTCTGTATGGATAACCTCAGCCGGGAATGCTGATACCTTCAAAAGTGCTGGTAAAATAGGGGCAAAAGTATTAACACACTTATTAGGTCAGACTATTGAAAACCTGCAGAAAAATATCATTGTTTATAAGCGGTCTCTCGAAGAAAACGGATATCCTTCCGAGAATGCTCAAGTTGCGTTAATGCTACATACCTATATCGGGACAGATTATGATAAAGTAAAATCGGAGGTAAAGGAACCATTTAAGTCTTACCTTCGATCTAATATAAGTCTTGTAAAAAACCTGGCCAGGGATTTAAATGTTCAATTAGAAAATATCGGGGAATCGGATATAAATGATTTATTAGAAATAGCATTTGAGAGGTATTGGCAGACCGCAGCATTATTGGGGACTAAAGAAAACTGTGAGCCACTGGTAAAAAAACTTATACTAATAGGGGTTACTGAAATAGCATGTTTAATTGATTTTGGAATTGACGATGAAAAAGTCATCAATAGTTTAGAGTATCTAAATGATCTCCGCCAGACATTCGAGCGATCAAATTCTTATTCTCCTGTTCACAATAACAGTGTAATAACGGCACTACAAATTACACCTTCTTATTTGAGTGCTTTAATTGAAGACGATAATTCGCGATTGTTTTTAAACTCCTTAAAGCATATTCTGGTTGGAGGAGAGAAGCTTTCGGAAGAGCTGGCAGAGAAGCTATTTGAAAGAACCGGGGCTGTTATTAATAATATGTATGGGCCAACGGAAACGACAATTTGGTCTACGACAAAGAGAATGATTCAAGGTTCAAAGGTGACTGTTGGCAGGCCTATTCAGAACACAAGTATATACATTCTGGATTCTGATAAAAAGTTATGCCCGATTGGGGTACCAGGGGAATTGTACATTGGGGGAGCAGGATTATCCCGTGGTTATTTTAACAAGGCTGCACTAACGCAAGAACGTTTCGTTAAGAATCCCTATTGTGATAATTCAGAGGAGAAGATTTATAAAACCGGGGACATGGCAAAATGGTTGCCGAATGGGGAGATTGAAATTGCAGGCCGTTTGGACGACCAGGTCAAGATCCGTGGCTACCGGATCGAGCTTGGGGAGATTGAGAGCGTATTGCTCGAGAGCGGGCAGGTAAGCCACGGGGTCGTTGTGGCCAAACAGGATGCCCAGGGGAACAAGCGGCTGGTGGGCTACGTTGTAGCAGCCGGCAGGTTTGACCGGGAGGGTATCCTTAGTTACCTGGGGAGCAAGTTACCAGAGTACATGATTCCGACGCTACTGGTAGAAGTCAGTGAGATTCCTCTTACAGCGAACGGGAAGATCGACCGGCGGGCGTTACTTCAGGTGGACACCGGCGAGTTTGTGGGGCACGCGTATGTGGGGCCAGAGACAGAGACGGAACAGCAACTGGTGGCGATTTGGCAGGAGTTGCTGGGTGTAGAGCGAGTGGGAGTCCGTGATAACTTTTTTGACTTGGGCGGTCATTCTGTTTCAGCGATCCGCTTGGTATCAAAGATACGTCGTGAGCTGGAAACAGAGGTTGCGATCAGGAATATATTTTTATACCCGACGATATCGCAATTGGCCCGATTTCTGTCCGGTCAAACAGAACAGGCGGCGTTATTACCGGTCATCGCGGTACAAGATCGGCCTGTTCATATCCCGTTATCCTACAGCCAGGAACGGTTATGGTTCATAGACCAGTTAAACGGGAGTGTTCAGTACCACATACCCTGGGTAATACGCTTACAGGGAGTAATAAACACGGAAGCGTTAGCCGGGTCATTGCGAGGGGTCATAAAGCGTCACGAGGTATTACGGACAGTGGTTGTTCAGGAAGAAGGCTTGCCGTTCCAGCAGGTGCTGGAGGCATCGGGCTGGGAGCTGGGGATGATATCAGGAGAAGAATATGCAGGACACGAAACGTCATTGCGGGGAGGGATAGACGCATTGACACGGAAGCCATTTGACCTGTCGCAGGATTATAACCTGCGGGCGGATCTGATCGGGCTGGGGCCTGATGATCATATCCTGGTGATGACGCTACACCACATCGCATCCGATGGTTGGTCGACGCAGATCCTGGTACAGGAGATGGTGGAGCTGTATAATTCGGAAGTGGATGCTCGGGAAGCAGTGCTGCCGCCATTACCAATCCAGTACGCGGATTATTCGATCTGGCAGCGTAATTATTTGCAGGGGCCGGCACTGGAAGAGAAGCTGGGTTATTGGAAGGCAAAGCTCGAAGGCGTTTCATCGCTGCAGTTGCCGACGGATTACGCGAGACCGGCAGCTCAAAGTTCACATGGTGCTATGCACAGCTTCAAAATAAGCCAGGAGCTTTCGGCGCAGCTGATGTTTTTAAGCCATCAGTACGGGGTTTCACTGTACATGACGCTGTTGGCGGCCTTCAAAGTACTATTGTACCGTTACAGCGGTCAGGAAGATATCTGTGTTGGTACGCCGGTAGCAGGGCGGAACCAACAGGAATTGGAGGGGCTGATCGGTTTCTTTATCAACACGCTTGCCCTGCGGAGCCGGGTAAGGGGTGATGCCTCCTTCACCGAGTTGCTTAAGGAGATAAAAGGCACTACACTGGAGGCTTACAGCCACCAGGAAGCACCGTTTGAGAAGGTGGTCGATGCGGTGGTGAAGGAGCGGGATATGAGCAGGAGCCCCTTATTCCAGGTGATGCTCATCTTACAGAATACGCCGGATATTCCTGAGTTGAGACTTGGGGAGTTGCTGCTATCTTCCGAAGCGGCAGGGCATACCACATCCAAGTTCGATATCAGTTTGTTTCTCAATGAGACAAATACGGGCATAAATGGCACAGTAGAATACAATACGGACCTGTACAAAGGGGAAACTATAGGGAAGATGATGAGTCATTATATCAATCTTCTCGGATCGATCGTGGCCACGCCCGGCGAACAAGTAGGTCGACTGGGCATGTTGAGCAACGCGGAGGAAGAAACCTTGCTGGTAGATTTCTGCTGCACAACTGCAACATATCCAAGTGATAAGAGCATAGTTGATTTGTTTGAGGAACAGGTAATAAAGAGTCCTGATGCTATAGCTATAATATTTGAAGAAGAACAATTAACCTATAAAGAACTTAACGCCCGCTCGAACCGATTGGCGCATTACCTGCAGAAACAAGGGATAAAGGCTGATACGCTGGTACCGGTCTGCATAGAGCGTAGCGTGGAGATGGTTGTGGGGATACTGGGGATACTGAAGGCCGGGGGCGCCTATGTACCGGTTGACCCGGAATATCCGGCAGACAGGATCAGCTATATGCTGGAGGATACGGGGGCAAAAGTGGTATTGACCAGCCATTCAGGCAGATCAAAAATAAACGAAAGCGAAATAGTAAGGATCATCGAGTTGGATGGAGATTTGAATTTGATCAATAAGGAGGCTGCAGTTAACATTGTTGTTAATGTATCACCGGGTCAATTAGCGTATGTGATCTATACATCGGGATCGACAGGGAGGCCCAAAGGGGTAATGATCGAACACCGGAGTCTTGTAAATTATCTCTGTAATGATAAAACCAGGTATATCAAAGATGGAGAAGGAAAAACAGGAAGCTTTATCCACTTGTCATACACGTTTGATGCCTCTGTTACAGGGATGTTTATGCCGCTGCTTTCAGGGAAGTACCTTGTCATTGGTGCAAACGACACATTAGATGTATTCACGGATAAGAACCTGGAGAAATATGCGCCGTATGATTTTATTAAAATCACCCCTTCTCACCTGGGGTTGCTGCCAACTGGGTTTAAAAATACCGATGGCAGCTGGCTAACCGGCAAGCTGGTCATAGGAGGAGAAACATTAAGAATAAGCCAGTTCGATACTTTAATTAAAGAAGGAATTAGGGTAGAGATCATCAATGAATATGGGCCGACAGAAGCTACGGTTGGCTGTTGTACCTATAGCTTTTATACATTGGGAGACCATGAATTTGGGCAGAATGAAGTACCTATCGGCAAGCCGGTATCGAATACGCATATCTATATATTAAGCAGGGAAAATGCGTTAAGCCCGATAGGGGTAACAGGAGAGATATGCATAGGAGGTTCAGGACTTGCGCGTGGTTATTTGAAACATGGGGAACTGACAGCAGAGAAATTTATAAAGGATCCGTTCAATAAAGAACCAGGGGCAAGATTATACAGGACAGGGGACCTGGGCAGGTGGCTGCCAGACGGCAACATAGCGTATTTAGGTCGAATTGATGATCAGGTAAAGATCCGGGGTTACCGGATAGAGCTTGGGGAGATAGAGAATGTGCTTGAGCAGAGCGGCCTGGTAAAACAGGCGGTAGTGTTAGCCAGGGAAGATACGCAGGGAACGAAACGACTGGTTGGGTATGCAGTAGCGGAAGGAGCATTCGATAAACAGGCAATTCAGGAATATTTACAGGGCAAGCTGCCTGAATATATGATACCGGCCCTATGGGTACTATTGGAGAGACTGCCACTAACGTCAAACGGCAAGATCGACCGGAAGGCATTGCCTGATCCGGAGATAAGCGATGTAGCAAAGGAGTACGTCGCCCCGCGAACCGCAACCGAGACTGCGCTGGCGCTAATCTGGCAGCAGTTGCTGGGGGTGGAACGTGTAGGCATCTATGATGATTTTTTTGAACTTGGCGGCCATTCGTTGTTAGCAATGCGGGTAGCATCTTACATCAAAAGAGATTTGTTTGTTTCTATTTCAATCAGTACGTTATTTAGGTTCACCACTATTAGTGATCAAAGCAAGTATTTAGATTTTGAAATACAAACTATAGCTAATATCGAGGAAACAAGTACTAATGAATTTGACCTGATAGATTTATAATTTTTTTAACAATAAAGACAGACTAAAGATTTCAATTCAAGACTATCAGATGGACTGCTATTATAAAAAATTTTAACAGCTTATAATATAAACTATATGAAAAATTCTGATCAATTTAATATTGAAGTTTTAAAAAGAAACGAAGACGTTGATGAAATAAATAAAGAATTTTACAGTAAATTTAGTTATCCATGGAAACCAATTTCATTTCAATCCTTTCCGGATATTGGCCTTTCCAATATCCTTAATAATGATTTTGGCTATTATGAAAAACCACGAATTCCTCAAAATGCAAAAATTTGGGTGGCTGGCTGCGGTACTAACCAAGCCATAATTACTGCCTTAAGATACCCAAAGTCTCAAATTATTGGTACAGATGTTTCCTCAGGATCATTACATATTTGTCAGGAGACAAGTTCAAATTTAAATTTAAAAAATTTAACTCTTTTAGAAAAGAGCATAAATGATTCAAATTTTGAAAACGAATTTGATTACATTATCTGTACAGGGGTCGTTCATCATAATGCCGATCCAAGTTTCACTTTAGGCAAACTATCGAAAGCGCTAAAAAATGAAGGTGTTCTTGAATTAATGGTTTATAACTATTATCACAGAATTTTAACCACAGCTACTCAAAAGGCAATAGGATATTTAACTAATTCTACTAAAGACCTTTCTTATAAATTCGAAATGGCAAATAAATTAATTGAAAAATATCCCTATAAAAATATCATGTTCGGGTTTTTACAATATTTCAAGGGCGTTTCAGAAGCCGAACTGGCCGATGCACTATTTCAACCTGTTGAGTATAGCTACACTGTTGAATCCCTAAATATTATGTTAAATAATTGTAATTTGGAGTATTTACTACCCTGTAAGAATCAGTTTAATAGCAATAATTTTAATTGGAATATTAATTTTAATGATAGTTATTTGGATAAATGTTATTCTGAATTACCAGACGCAGAGCGTTGGCAGGTCACCAATTTATTAAATGTGAATGATTCGCCTTTACTCTGGTTTTACCTGCAAAGACAAGACTCAATACACAAGAGAAAGTCCGAAAAAGATGTTTGTAGAGAATTCTTGGGAACTAAGTTTGAAAAATTTAGCACGTTAACAAGCAATTTTTTACTAAACGCCAGTACCGGCCAATATCAGTTGAAAAGTGATAGTCTTTCTTTTCCTTCAATTAATAACCTTACCGACCAATTATCGAAAACAGTTTACATGGCTATTGACCCTGTTGTTACAATGAGAGTTATTTTGGAACGACTTAAAATTAGGCCAAGTTTTGATAATGTAAATCGCATAAGGACCAATTTAACAAGTGTAGCATCACCTTATATAAGCGCGATTAATTAATATACTTTTTTGGATTAAAGATTATTTGAATTAACTGAACACTATTAAAATGGAAGAAATATTTACCAAAGCGATTGATCTACTAAATTTAGCGAAGCAGAATGAGGTGGATATCATATTAAACGGTGATCAGCTTCAACTGAAGGTTGCTAAAGGTAAGACGATCAATAAAGATTTACTTGAAGAATTAAGGGCTAATAAAGAGTCGATAATTGATTTTTTAAGTAGTGATGGTTTGAGGTTAACATTTGTTGACGACAATAATATTAGTATAAGCAGTTTTAACAGAGATGTTGTTAAGCGTATCCCTTTATCGTTCAGCCAGGAGCGTTTATGGTTCATAGACC
>Ga0206864_1193_pt1 | contig 17994 bp, 20 predicted proteins | sample Alteio_BWOrgCont_42_FD_152632 | JGI IMG/M metagenome (GOLD analysis project Ga0206864, IMG submission 152632) | Enriched cells from forest soil in Barre Woods Harvard Forest LTER site, Petersham, Massachusetts, United States -... | ecosystem: Environmental > Terrestrial > Soil > Temperate forest >...
GAATTTTCACCGGGCGGCTTGCAAACGGAACAGTTGGACCCGGGAAGCCCCGAGGCGCTGAAGCTGGAGGAGAAGCTGGCCAGCCTGGGTAAAAACATCTGGAAAAACCCTAAAGGTGTCGACGATAAAAAACAGGCTAAGGAGCCGGATAAAAACAAGGAGGACAAACCATGAAAACGCAATTAAATTTAGTAAGGGAATTCGGTTGGTTATTGTTGATTGCAATAATGCTGCTTATCTGCGGTAAAGCCGAAGCCCAGGTATTACCCGAGTACAGCGCATTCCCCACTGCATCAATAGGCTTACAATTAGGAACGCAGGGGGGCGGCCTGCAGGGCACATGGGGGTTTTTGCCCGGCTTTGATGCCCGTACCGGGTTTAATACAGTGCCAGGAATTACCGTCCAATACAACAACCGCGCACTCGAGCTCGACCGCACCTCGGTTTACCTGATTGCCGACTGGCAGCCACGCTACGGGCACGACGGCTGGTGGAGCACCAAGTGGTTTATCTCAACGGGGGCCGCATATTATTTTTCCAACTCGCTGTACCGGCAGGGCATCGGCAGTACGCCGGACTATACCATTTATATGGCAAAATTCAGGCCTTATGCCGGTACAGGGTTGGGGAATATCAAGCTGTGGGGGAACACTGGTCTCCGGTTGGATATGGGATGGTTCATTCCGACAAGCGCAGCGACAGCCACTTACGATGATAAAGCTGAAAAAGTAAGTACGGGCTTGCGCGGCCTGCTGCCCGGTCTTAATTCTGCCGCAACCATTTATATCAAATTCAAATAGATTAAAAATAAAATATAACCATTATGAAAAAGTCAAAAAAGTTCAACGGGCTGCACGTAGCCATTTCATGGGGAGCCAGCATCGTGATTCTGGGCGCCATGTTTAAAATAAATCACTGGGGCGGCCTTGTCGGCACCTACATGATCGGGCTTGGCCTCACAGTCGAAGCCATTCTGTTCTTCACATTGGGCTTTTTCCCGCCGGCGCAGGAGCCGGCGTGGGAAAAAGTATATCCCGAGCTATCAGAGGATGACGACGTTCAGCTTCGCCCGACAAAAAAGAAAACAGACGCATTCGCGAATAACATGGCGGCGATGAATCGGTTGGCAGACGTGGATCTTGGCCCTGAAATTTTCGTCAACCTGGGAGAAGGCTTGAAAAAGTTTTCAGACAAGGTGGCCCGGATCAATACCATCGCTGATGTTTCCCTGGCGACAGACGAGTTTTCAGATAAGCTGCGGGCTGCTTGCGGCAGAGTTGATCTGCTGGGTGTTGCCTTTGAAAAAGCATCGGCCGGACTGGCGGCGATGGCCAATAGCCGGAACGACAGCGATGCATATCATCACCAGGTCAGCAGGCTAACGGTCAACCTGTCGCATCTGAATGCGCTATATGAGACAGAGTTAAAAGACGCCGACACCGGCCTCCGACGGGTTAATCATTTTTATGCCGGCCTAAGCGATACGCTGCGCAACATGAACGAATCTATTGACGACAGCAGGCTGTTTAAGGATGAAGTGAACAAACTCGCCAAGAACATCTCGCAGCTCAATGTTTTTTACGCCAACATGCTTTCGGCCATGAACCAGCCCAGGATGTAAAACGCTGGCTTTTTTTGATACGAAATATAGTATTAACCTTAAAAAACTAAAAATATGGCTACCTCAGGAAAAGAGACCACCAGGCAAAAGATGATCAACTTTATGTACCTGGTTCTACTGGCCATGCTGGCACTCAACGTATCCGAATCCATTTTGGATGCCTTCAAAACCATCAGCGACAGTTTAACCGCTTCAGCAAACAATGTGGATAATTCGATCAGGGGACTGTTCACTACGTTCGAACAAACCCGGCTAAAAGAGTCGCCTGAACGGGCACGACCAATTTATGAAAAAGCCAAACAGGCTCAAAATGCCGCGCAGGATCTGGATGATTACATCAAATCTATCAAAGCCGAATTGGCTGCTGACGGCCAGGGGTTTGATGAAGAATCCGGCGATCTCAAAAAGCGGGACAATATGGACATCGGCTATAATCTAATGATCAATAAAAATAAGGGGCGCGAACTGAAGCTTAAAATAGCCATCACTCGTCAAAAACTGCTGGCTATTTTGGGAGATACCGACAGCCGACAGACCTCTTTCACCCTTAACGCCGTTGACCCCGTAAAACCGGGGGATAACAAACGGACCTGGGAGGAAGTGAATTTTGGCGACGGTGTGCCCCTCACAGCAATATTTACTACGCTATCGCGTATACAGGCCGATAATAAAAACGCCGAATCGGAAGTGGTGAAAAAAATACTTGGCCGGATGGACCAGGCGGTAGTCAATCTCGACAAGTTTGAAGCAGTGGCCGTAGCACCAACCTCATACCTGGTGCAGGGTCAGCCGTATTCGGCACAAATATTTCTCACCGCATACGATTCTAAATCAAACCCCAATATTGAAGTGGGCGGCAGCCCGGTAGCAGTACAGGATGGCAGGGGAATTTACAACGTGCCCACTTCTCGTGAAGGAATATTTAGCTGGCAGGGTACGGTAAAGGTGAAGCAAACCGACGGCACCATCAAAACTTATACTACTCCAACACAACAGTATATCGTTTCGCGTCCATCGGCAGTAGTGTCGCCCGATAAGATGAATGTTTTTTATATCGGTGTAGACAATCCTGTGTCTGTTTCGGTGCCCGGGATTCCTTCAAGGAACATCAGGGTGGGGATATCGTCCGGATCGCTTAACGGGTCGGGAGGTAAGTATGTGGCGCGCGTGACTGATCCCGGCACCGTAACCGTATCCGTTTCTGCGGAGATATCTCCTGGCAGGGTACAGCAGCTTAGCCGGACTGTGTTCAGGGCTAAACGCCTGCCCGACCCGGTTGCCAAATTTTCCGGGCGGGCGGGCGGAAATGTGCCCACCGTTGCCCTAAAAGCCCAGGAGGCAATCTACGCGGCCCTGGATAATTTTGATTTCGACGCAAAATTCAGGATCACCCGGTTTACTATGATCATCGCTAACCCGCGCGAAACGGCCTCGGTCGAGGTCGCCACCGGGAATGAGCTAAATACGGAAATGCGGTCGTCGCTGGAAGGGATCAAGCCAGGTGCACACGTCATTTTTGATAACATCATAGCAGTGGGGCCGGATGGTTCGCCCCGTCAGTTAGCGCCGGTTGCACTTACTGCAGATTGATACTGGAAAGAGGAAGCGGACTTAGGGCAGAAACCCTTAAAACGGGAAAGTCAATAAAAAACGATATGCGACATTTTAAGCTGCAATGCAGGTCCGTACCCAATAAGTATTGGGTACGGACATAAGCAGCAGTCGGCCGAAAAGGGTACAATCAGGTATTTAATGTTAGTGTTTGTAAGCAAACCAATCAATGCAGCAAACTAAGGAATTTATTGGTGGCTGAACGTTTTTAGCTGGTCAACGATCAGCCGTGAATGGTTTCGCCTTTGCCGTAATTTTGGATAACAACAGCTTCAAACTCCAGGTATTGCTTCCAGCGTTTTTCGACATCAACTCCGTTAGCATATTTTTTTGCAAGGCGGATGAAGGTGGTATAGTGGGTAGCCTCGCTAATCATGAGCTCATAATAAAACGCGGATAGCTCCGGGTCGTTAATGTTTTCCGACAGGACCTTAAAGCGCTCGCAGCTTCGGGCTTCTATCATTGCCGAAAACAATAACCGGTCAACCAGCTGTTCGGCGCGGCTACCCCCGCTGATTATGAATTTGCGCAACTCATTTACATAGTCATCCTTTCGTTCCTTGCCGAGGATAAAGCCGCGGGCTAAAATGATATCATGCACACGTTTAAAATGGTCCATTTCTTCCTGCACAAGCAAAGCCATCTCCTGTACCAGGTCCGACAGGTTTGGGTTTTGAACAATAAGCGTTATAGCATTGCTGGCGGCCTTCTGCTCGCAAAAAGCATGGTCGGTTAATAACTCCTCAATATTGCTTTCCACCACATTTTTCACCCAAAGCGGGTCGGTGGGTAGTTGCAGCTTAAGAATGGTTTTTTCGCTCACGGGGATAAAGGTAAAGGTTATTCTTCGTCCCGAAAAGCCGGATTTGCAGGAAAAACCGACAACGTTCCACACTAAAATGTCCCTAATATTGCGGTAACTGGTAAACCAATCGTCGGTTTCTTACTTTAGTCTCGGGTGTCACATCGGACAAGCCCACGTGGTTTGGTAATATTCACCCTCCTGCAGTCTCTGGAAATTGATCGATAAGAAAAAAGCATTTTAATTTTCGGCAGCTAATTTTCTAAAAAAGAATTATCTTACATCCAATTTGAACCGGGGATATTCACATATTAAACTGCCAATGACCAAACGTGTTTAAGACATTGTTAAATGGCTTTTGTTGTATCAACCAAACGTTTCAGCCGCCCCCACAAGTGTAATTAACCTCGCAGATGTATATTCCGGCACACAACTTATTAATTAATAAACCTAAAAAATGAAGCACTATTGCAGTTTGTATTTCGCCATTTTATTGTTGCCTTTGTTTTCTAAGGCGCAACTTTATCAGCCAGGTAAAGTCGTCAACCTGAAGGGCGATACGATTTCCGGATTAATTGAATATTCAGAATGGGTAAATAACCCCGGTTTCATCCACTTCAAATCCGACCCTAATTCGGCTGTGCAGAAACTGGGCCCCACCAACACCAGGTTTTTCAGCGTGTCGGTAGGCCACCTGGCTGAATTCGTCGCCTATGCCGGACCCGTTTCTACTGATTTAACGGACGCCGATCACCTGTCTGCCGCTCTGGATACCAGTTCAAAGCAGGACACGATATTTTTAAAGGTATTGCAGGATGGTAAAAACCTGAAACTCTTTAGCTACGAGGACAATCAAAAGAACCGTTTTTTTATTGCCCCTGATCTTTCCCACAAACCTGCAGAATTGATTTACCACGCCTACCTTAAAAGCGACGAGACTAATGGCGCCGGCGCCACTGTGTACCAAACGGATTTTAAGAAGCAGCTCTATGATGCGGCTGTAAAGTCAGGCACCATCTCGCCGGAATTGAAGAACCTGATCTCAAAATCGGACTATAACGAGCAGGACCTGCTGCAGATCACCGGCAAAATCAACGATATTTCGGATGGTGATCTTTCAAAAACCAATGCGACCAAAGCCAAGGCATCCCATGTTCATTTTGCAATAGCCGCACTAGGTGTTATTGTTGTTGGTATGATTGTTGAATTCGCCCGGGTACGTTAAACTCCCCGGAAATTATAAAATTGGAATGAGATGTGTTTTCCCCGACAAGCACCCGCCAAAGCATTGAGGCTTCTTTTTATATTTGCGCTGGCTTGAAAAAAGGCCGTCCGGCAGACGGTTTTTCCCGAACCTCGCCTTGCTATTCACCACCGATCTACCTGTACAAATGTTTGGCGTCGATAAAGTCCAAAACAACATCAGGCACAAAATATTGTACATTTTTCTTTTTGGCGATCGACTGCCGGATAAACGTAGCCGATAACTCCATCATCGGAGTCATCGTAATGGTGACCGAGGTATGCGTGGCCAGTTCTGTGTTTTCATAGCCGGGGCGGGGATAAACAAATATCTGGTAGTCGCGCAGGATCAGCCTATAGTTTTTCCATTTAGGTAGTGACACCAGGTTATCCGAACCCATGATGAGCGCAAACTCGTGCTGCGGGTATTTTTCCTTTAAATGGATAAGCGTATCAATAGTGTAAGATGGTTGCGGCAGCCTTAGCTCCACATCGCATACTTCCAGTTTTGTAGAATTATCGGTAGCCAGCTTGGCCATCTCGAGCCGGTCGTAAGTGTTAATGAGATCGTTATATTTTTTAAGGGGGTTTTGGGGTGATACCACGAGCCACACCTTGTCGAGCGTGGTATAGTTCGCCATATAATTGGCGATAATTAAATGGCCCACGTGGATGGGGTTAAAGGAACCGAATAGAAGACCAATTCTCATTTCAGTTTGCAGTTTTTAGTTTGCAGTTTGCACACTGCGGGGTTATTAAACAGAACCAAACTTTCCGGGATTATCCATCATATTTATCCATCATATATTGAACCAACCTGCCGATTTCTTCAGACATTGCATGCAATTTGTCATAAACCTCCTTCGATATATATTGACATTCCTTAGAAAATTCGAGCCATCCCTGGGTTTCGCTATTTTCCATGTCAACATCCGTCAACTTATTGACGAAATGATTTGGGTAACGTCTTTTCCGGTATGCTTCGATAGTACAAATATTCGCGGACCTCGATGACCTCCGAATTTGGTCGGTTAACGAATAGGTTTCCTCTTTTGGAAATTTCTTTGTTATCTCGTGAATTTCCATCGCCAGAGAAAAGCTTTTTTTGTACAGCAGCAAATCTTTGTAAGTACCCACAAGATCAATATATAAATTAACAAACAAGCCAACTGCCAACTGCTATCTGCCAACTGACGCGGAGGGGGTAATGAATTCTTTTACCAAGAATTCCGCTTCTTCACATGCCGTTTGAAGATCGTAATTTTTCAGGATAATATCAAATTGCGGCGCGTAATTCAACTCTTTTTCTGCTTTTATAAAGCGTTCGTGCAGTTTTTCAGGGCTGTCGGTGCCGCGGCCGGCAAGGCGTTCTTTTAAAACGTCGAGCGAGGGGGGTTGTACAAAGATGGCCAGGGCCTGTCCGTCATATTTTCTCTTCAAATGCATGCCGCCTTCTACATCAATATCAAATATCACGGTTTTGCCTTTTTGCCAGATTCGGTCTATCTCGGTACGCAGGGTGCCATAATAGGTTCCGCTGTAAACTTCTTCAAACTCAACAAACTGTTTTTTGGCAATGCGGTGAAGGAACTCCTCTTTACTGATGAAATAATAATCCTTCCCGTTTTTTTCTTCCCCGCGCGGCTCGCGGGTGGTAGCAGAAATAGAAAACTCAAGTGCCGGGATTTTGCCAAGCAGGTGCCGTACAATGGTTGTTTTGCCTGCTCCCGATGGCGCTGAAAAAATAATGAGTTTCCCTTGTTGGTTCATAGTTCATAGCTCATGGTTCATAGTTCATGGCTCATGGCTCATAGTTCATGGTTCATAGTAAGACGACAAGCTCTTGGCTCTGGCCCCGCCTGCGGCAGGCAGCTTTCCGCTTTAAGCTTTCCACTCTCCTTCGGCCATGAACTATGAGCCATTAACCATGAACTAAAGTACATTTAATAACTGTTCTTTAATTTTTTCCAGCTCTTCTTTCATGCCCACCACCAATTTTTGCATGTTGGCATCGTTGGCTTTCGACCCTAAGGTGTTTACTTCACGGCCGATCTCCTGTGATATAAAGCCCAGCTTTTTGCCGTTGGCGTCGTCGTTCTTCAGGGTTTCTATAAAATAGTCGCAGTGGGCCTTCAGGCGTATTTTTTCCTCGGTGATGTCGAGTTTGTCAATGTAATAGATCAATTCCTGTTCAAACCGGTTCTGGTCGATGGCCTCGCGGCCTACGGCTTCCGCCAAAAACTGGTCGAGCCGTTCGCGGATAACGGGAACCCGTTTCGGTTCTTCAATCTCTACCAGCTCCAGGTTTTTTAAGATGATGCCGATTCTCGTTTTAGCGTCCTGTTCCAGTATTTTACCTTCATCCAGCCTGAATTGTTGAAAGGCCGCCAATGCCTGTTTGAACGTTTTTTCCACTATTTTCCATTCGTCTTCCGAAACGATTTCCTCGTCGTATTTCACAACTTCGGGCAATCCGAGCGCAATCTGAAGTAAATTGTGGGTTGGTTCGTTCAGGTCTTCGCTTACAGCCTTTAGTTGCGCATAATAATGTTTCAGCAAATCCTTGTCTATGCCGGCTGCATTGACGGTGGTATCGGCTTTTTCGACGTTAATGGAAAGGTTTACTTTTCCGCGTTCGATCTGTTTGCTGCAGTCGTTGCGAAGCTGGAATTCTTTATCCGAAAAACTTTTTGGAATGCGTAAGGAGAGTTCCAGGAATTTGCTGTTCAGCGACTTGATCTCGACGGTGTATTTGGTGCTACCCGAGTCGAAACTGGCAATTCCATAGCCCGTCATTGATTTTATCATGTGCAAAGATAGGCTTTAGTCCGGAAGTCCGAAAGTCAGGAAGTCCGAAAGTTGGAAAGTCGGGAAGTCCGAAAGTCCGAAAGTCAGGAAGTTTATGTGTTTTGTTCCCCGCTGCAGGTTGCCTCGTCGCTTTCTTATACAAGCCTTTGAGACGGTAAGGGAGCGCTTCGAGTGCAATTATTTTTTATTCTCCCACAAAGCTTCATCTTCCGGTCCCGATAGCTATCGGGATCCGGCCTTCCGGCCTTTCGGACTCTCCCCCGTTAACACTTTTTCACACTTGCAATCAAATACTATCCTTAATTTTACCGTTTTCAGTTTTACGATGCCCAAAATAGTCGTTTGTTTGGTGTTTTCCTGTTATGTACTGGTGTTAACGGCGGCGGCGCAGCAGGTATATACCGTTAGGGGCATCGTCACCCGGAAACAAACCGGCGACCGGATATCGCAGGTGCTGGTGCATAATCTGCGCAGCAACGAAATCATGATGGGCGATGAGCAGGGTATTTTTACCATTAAAGCTGCTGCCGGGGATACCCTGCTCTTCGAAAAAAAGGAACTTGGGGAGCAAAAGGTAGTAGTGGTCAACGGCAACGACCTGGTGGTATCGATGCAGCCGGTGATACAACTGGCAACCGTTACCGTGCAGGGACAAACTACCAAAGCTGAACTGAAAGACGTGATGGGCGGCTATAAACAGGACGGCATGTTCAACAACGGAAAATCGCTGCCGTTTTGGCAATTTTTGAATTCCCCCATAACAGGGTTTTACAATTTATTCGGCTCGGACCCCGCAAAAGCCAGGCATTTTGCCGCATTTTCTAAACAGGAGCTGGAATACGATGAGGTGCGAAGACGCTATAACCTGGCGTTTGTAAAGCAGGTCACCGGGGCATCCGACGATGAGGCAGATAAATTTATGAAGTATTATCTGCCCAGCTATGACGATATGAAAACCTGGAACGACTATGACCTGGCCCGGCAGGTTAAAAAACGCTACGATTATTGGGAGGCGAATAAAGCCAGGATCAATCACCAGGACTTGCCACCCCTGGGCCCGTTACCGCCTGCCGGGGGGAATTAGTTGGCAGTTGGCAGTGGCGCAGTTGGCAGTAGGAATCACCAAACTATATCCCCAAAGATTCACACGCCTTCTCAGCAGCTAGCTTTTCCGCTGTTTTCTTATTGAATTCCTTGCCCAACCCCATTACTTCTCCATCCACGATTGCCTGCACAGTGAACAGTTTTACGTTTTCGCCGTCTTCGTTGCTCACCAGGTCGAAAGCAATATCCTTGCTGTGACGCTGGCACCACTCGATCAGCTTGCTTTTAAAGTTGGTCTCGGTTTGCTCCAGCGTATGGATGTCGATATGCGATTTAATGATATAATTTACCAGGAAGCTGCGGGTGAAATCATATCCTTTGTCGAGGTAAATAGCGCCCACAAGGGCCTCAAAAGCATCGCCCAGCAGCGAGCCCTGCCGGGACGAATTGAGCATCCGGTTGTCGTACTCTACCAATTTATCAAAGCCCAGTTTACGGGCAAGGTGGTTGAGGTTGTTGCGGCTTACTATCTTGGAGCGGAGCTCGGTTAAAAAGCCTTCATCCTCGTAGGGGTACAATTTAAACAGCACTTCGGCCACCACGCTGCCTAAAACGGCATCGCCTAAAAACTCAAGGCGCTCATTACTGTTTTTTACACCTTTTTTTACATTTTGAGCAACTGATTTATGACGAAACGCCATGCGGTATACCGATAGATTACCCGGTACGAATCCTAACAGGTTTTTTAAAACCTTTACGTATTTTCTGCTTGGGGATAGGTAAAGTTTGTAAAAACGACTTATAGGCATTCAGTTTAAATTATTCTTCGTATTTTTTGAATATCACAGAGGCGTTATGGCCGCCAAATCCAAACCCATTGCTTTGCGCGACGTTAACCACCCGCTGCTGGGCTTTATTGAATGTGAAATTAATCCTGGGGTCAAAGGCGGGGTCGTCGGTAAAATGGTTTATAGTGGGGGGTACCATATTGTTCCGGATGGCCATGATAGCAGCAATGGCTTCCACTGCGCCTGCGGCGCCGAGCAGGTGCCCTGTCATCGATTTGGTAGAGCTGATGTTGATGCGGTAAATATCGTCGCCATAAACATCCCGGATCGCTTTGACCTCCTGCGGGTCGCCAATCGGGGTTGATGTGCCGTGAACATTTACGTAATCAATGTCAGCGGTGGCCAAGCCGGCATCTTCAAGCGCGGCGCGCATCACCAAAGCAGCCCCAAGCCCCTCGGGATGCGGAGCGGTCATATGGTAGGCGTCTGCACTCATGCCACCACCCACCATCTCGGCATAGATCTTTGCTCCGCGGGCCTTTGCATGTCCCAGTTCCTCGAGGATAATGGTGCCTGCGCCTTCGCCTGCGACGAATCCGTCGCGGTCGAGGTCAAACGGCCTTGAAGCAGTTGCAGGGTCGTCGTTGCGTGTCGACAGGGCGTGCATGGCGTTAAAACCGCCTATGCCGGCTTCGTTAATGATCGCTTCGGATCCGCCGCTGATAAACATATTGGCTTTTCCGAGGCGGATATAATTAAATGAGTCGATGAGCGAGTTGTTGGATGAAGCACAGGCTGAAACAGTTGAGAAATTGGGTCCGCGCAAACCATACTTAATGGAGATGTGTCCGGGTGCAATGTCCGCGATCATTTTAGGAATAAAGAACGGATTGAACCTTGGCGTACCATCGCCTTTGGCAAAATTCGAAACTTCATCCAAAAAGGTTTTCAGGCCGCCAATGCCCGAGCCCCATATCACCCCGATCCGGCTGGTATCCAGTTTGCTGAAATCCAGGCCTGCATCTTTTACCGCTTCTTCTGTAGAAAACAGGGCGTATTGAACAAAAGGATCAAGCTTACGGGCGTCTTTGCGTCCCAAAAATCCGTCGGCATCAAAATTCTTTACTTCGCAAGCAAATTTGGTTTTAAACTTTTCAGTATCAAAACTTTTTATTAAGGCAGCGCCACTTACTCCACGCACCAACGATTCCCAATATTCGGGAACGGTGTTGCCAATTGGAGTAAGGGCTCCTAGCCCGCTTACTACAACTCTTTTAAACTCCATTTAAAGACGTTAGGGGGAGTTTTATTTAACGTTTTTTTCGAGGTAAGCAACGGCCTGGCCAACAGTGCCGATCGTTTCAGCCTGATCATCAGGAATAGCTACGTTAAATTCCTTTTCAAACTCCATGATTAATTCTACAGTATCCAAAGAGTCAGCACCAAGGTCATTGGTGAAGCTAGCCTCAGGTGTAACTTCACTTTCGTCAACACCTAATTTTTCTACAATAATAGCTTTTACTCTTGAAGCGATATCAGACATAGTCTTATAATTTAATGATTAATAAAAATTTGTGCAAAGAAAAGTAAATTCTGTTAAATATCAAATCTAAAAACTTTTGCTCCAAATGCAACAAATTTTTTAGCACTCGTGTTTCGATTTGTAATTTTAGCGCCACAAAAGTAACGATTTGAACAGGAAATATTTAAAGTTTGAAATTGATCTTGATTTTCTCCTGATCGCGATAACTTCCCCCTTAAAAGACTATCGACTTTGCTACCTCGTGAATAAATTTTTGAACCTCAATTTTGTAAAGATCGGCGACCTTTCGGTTGAAATTCATCCGGGTACCGAGCCTGTTTTGTTTTCGCGCTATCAATATAATACTGAACCCGGCGATACGGATTTTTATTTTATTGCGAATAAAGGTACCGAGGGGCACCTGCTGCCGGAAATGCCAAGAGCGGATTATTTTTTGCTGATAAAAAATTATATGGACGAAAAAGATTTTGACGGCTTGCTGTCTGGCTTAAATAAGATACCTGAAATAGTAGCCGCCGTAAAGATTGATCCTAAAAAAGTAAAATCACGGGAAAATCTTTTATTTTAGCGCAAAATTTTAAGTGTTATCCATACACTATTTCGCGCCTTGTAAGCCAGTTTTTAACCAGATTATTATGAAATTACAATATAACAGAACTAAGATTGTTGCTACTATGGGGCCGGCGTCGGCCAAAAAAGACGTTTTGCTGGAGATGATAAAGGCCGGCGTAAACATCTGCCGCCTAAATTTTTCGCATGGCAAGGCACAGGACCACAAAGCGATAATAGACACGATCCGCGAAATAAATGCCGTTCACAAAACCAATGTCGGGATATTAGCCGACCTGCAGGGCCCCAAGATCCGCATCGGGCTTGTAAAAGACGGGGGGAATACACCTCGTAAACGGTACCCGCATCACCATGACGACTCACGAATGCATCGGCGACGATAACCGGATCTATATTACCTATGAAACTTTTCCGCAGGATGTACAAGCCGATGAGATCATATTATTGGACGACGGGAAGATACAAATGCGGGTGATCGAGACTAACCGTGTAGATGCGGTGGTATGCGAGGTGGTGCACGGCGGTATTTTAACCTCGCGCAAAGGTGTTAACCTGCCAAATACCAAAGTTTCGATACCAAGTTTAACCCCCGAAGACAAAGAAAACCTGCAATATGCGCTCGAATGGGATGTGGATTGGATAGGCTTATCATTTGTCCGCACCGGGAACGATATCGTCGAATTAAAAGAAATTATTGCCGCCAGCGGGAAAGCTGCCAAGGTGATCGCGAAAATAGAAAAACCGGAAGCGATAGACAATATCGACGAAATCATAGCCGCGACGGACGGCGTGATGGTGGCTCGCGGCGACCTGGGTGTTGAGATGCCGCTGGAAGAAGTTCCACTGCTGCAGAAGATGATTGCGCGTAAATGCATTGCAGCGTCAAAACCGGTGATCGTAGCTACGCAGATGCTCGAATCGATGATCACCACACCGCGCCCTACCCGTGCCGAGGTAAACGATGTGGCCAACTCGGTACTCGATGGCGCCGATGCAGTGATGCTGAGCGGCGAAACTTCGGTTGGCGAATTCCCTGTGATCGTTATTGAAACGATGGCCAAAATTGTGCGTAACGTAGAAGAACTGGGCTATCCCTACAATCATAACAAGGAATCCAACACCGACATTAACTCGCCGGAATACCTGATCGACGCGGTTTGCGGATCGGCAGTTTATTTGGCCGAGCATACCAATGCCGTAGGTATCGTTTCAATGACCAGCTCCGGCTATACCGCTTTTGAGATATCCAGCTATCGCCCTAAAGCCAGTACTTATATATTTACATCCAACACGCACCTGTTAAATGCCCTTAGCATGCTTTGGGGGGTGAGAACATTTTATTACGATAAATTGGACAGCACCGACAGCACCATCAGCGATGTGAATGAGATCCTCAAATCGCAAAACCTGGTGCAGCCAGGCGATGTGGTGATCAATACCGCGTCAATCCCCATCACCAAAAAGGGCAAAACCAATATGTTGAAAGTAACGGTGGTAGAATAATTGTTGGAAGGTTGTAATGTTTTTTGATGAGTTAACCTTTCAACTTTACAACTTTTCAACTTTACAACAAGCTAATACACCTCCGCTTCGCAGACTTTTGTGAACAATTTATCCAGGTTGGCAAAATAATAATCCCAATAAATTCTGACCGTTTTCATACTTGTTAATTTTTTGTCAATCTTATGTTATGACAAAGTAAACGCTTTAAGGTTTAAAATAAGATAAAAACAAAAAAACTTTAAATTTTTTGACCAAACTGGCCCTTATGCCTTCACCCTAAACCAGCCTTAGCACAATAGGACAAATCGCGAAGATACCCGGGCAAGAAGATTACCTGCTACAACTTCACCACTATTAAAAAGGCAATTGAAGATGGGTTACAGAAATAATGGGGGTAAGTAAGCGTAGATCGAACGCCACTGAATAAAAAACAACGCGTGAATAATCAAAAAAATAGCATGAAAAAATACATTTCCAAATTCCACTACCTCACACAGGATCTGCCGCACCGGAGCCACCTAGAGCAGGCTATCATTGCCTGCGAAGCGGGTGTTAACTGGATACAATACCGCTGCCTTACCAAAGAGGATGATGAGCTGGTAGCCGAGATAAATGACATAGCGGCGCTGTGCGACGACTGGGGCGCGACGCTGATCCTCACCAATCATTATCATTTGTTGGACCGGGTGGATGCCCAGGGCGTACATATCGAAGATTTTGATGCAGACTGGGCCGCAATACGAGATGCAATCGGCGATGAAAAGACAATGGGCGCATCAGCAACTAATTTAGAAAGTTTAATGAAAGTGCAGAATTCCGGTGTGGTGGACTATTGCGGTTATGGCCCCTTTGCCCATACCAACACCAAGCCGAACAATAAGCCCCTGCTCGGTTACGAGGGTTACCGTGAACTGGCCAGGCATCCCGAAATTGAAATACTGGTAATCGCGGTGGGTGGGATCCAATTGCCCGATGTTGAACCGCTATTGGAAACGGGTATTCATGGCATTGCCGTATCGGCAGCGATAAACCTGGCGATCGACCCGGAAAGGGCGGCAAGGGAATTTTACAGGAAAATTTACTAATGTCGGAATCAGGATCAGAATTTTTTACGAGTTGTCTGTTTTTTAAGGCGTTCAAGATGGCTGCGCCGTTTTCAGAATTTAAGAATTGACAGAATTCCACGGTGGTGACAATTCTGTGGTTTGCAGCATTTAAATCGAAGATAGTTGTTGGTTGTCGGAGTTTTAGCTAAACTTGCTCTATGTCATCTCATCATATCGTCCGCGAGAAACAGGAACCGGCACTGCTTGTGCTGGGACTGGATGATTTCCCGGATGAATTGCTCGGGCAATTGCTGGAATGGAGCCCCACGGTGATTACCACGGCCGATACTGCCGACGCCCTGGTGAGCCGGGGTATAAAGATCGACTGGATAATTACCAATGGTAACGATGAAATCGTACAATCGGATGTTAAACTGATGTCGGCGGGGAATGATAATCTTTCGGATGCCGCCTTGAAATACCTTTCGGAAAATGACTATTCTGCAGTCAACATCGTGACGGATGAACTTCGATTAGCGGACTACGAACATTTTGCGAATAAAATAGATATAGTGATATTTAATGGCGGGCAAAAAATATATCCCGTTGTGAACGGCTTCAGTAAATGGAAGCCTGCCGGGGAAATCATCACATTGCACGGAGTTAGCCGGAACCTGGCTGTTCAGGGGCTCGAACGCCAGCCCGACGAATCGTATAAAACCACCCATGACGGTTTTATCTGCATCAATTTTGACGGGCCATTTTTATTTGTTGCCGAAGAACTTTAACCAGGTCGGCATTATTTTTATTTTTACTGCAACCTAAATCATGAAATTGCGTCTTATCAAAAAAAGCATCATGAAATTGACGATCAAATTTTTGTTGGCGGCGGTATTGTTCAGCGGCGCTGCGAACGCATTTGGAAAAACACGCAACCCGGCGGCGGTGAAGTTTGCTGATGTTGTCGACCGGCATCTTTCGGGTTTTCACGCCATTGACGTGGCCGGCTCATTTGACGTGTACATAACCCAGGGGCCGAACGAATCGGTAAAAGTGCAGGCGCCGGATGATATAATGAGCCATATCATTACCGAGGTAAACGATGGCGTTTTGAAAATATACAATAAACACGACGCTTTTCATTGGGGCGATATGTTCGGCTGGCATAAAAAGATCATTGTTTACGTGGTTATTAAAGACGTGAACGAAGTGAATCTATCCGGGTCGGGCGATGCCTTTTTTAGGGATGGACTTAACGCCAACGCCTTGAAACTGCGGATCAGCGGCTCTGGCGACATGACCGGAAGGGTGGATGTAAAAACATTGCAAAGCAGCATCTCCGGTTCCGGTGATATGAAACTTAGCGGGAGGGCGGGGAGCTCGACGGTGGACCTGGTAGGCTCGGGCGACTATACAGCGCGGAGTTTAGTGACGCAATCGACCTCGGTAGACGTGACGGGATCGGGCGATGCCGAAGTAAATGCCAGCGACCGGGTAGATGCATCAGTCCACGGTTCAGGGGATATACGCTACACCGGCGGAGCCACGCATATCAACAGCAATAAAACCGGGAGCGGGGATATTTCGAGGATGTGATGTTAGTGATTAGAGACTGGAGATTAGAGTTTAGATTAGTCCGAAAGTCTGAAAGTCCGGCAGTCCGAAAGACGCTGCAACTGGCGTCCGGCAGCTGGCGGATAACTTGAGTTATATAGAAGTTGGGAATGTCCGAAGTCGGTATATCAGTCGTTAGAGGCCTGTCTGGGTGAGCCGACTTGAAGAGAAATCATCCGTACCACGCGATTTGATGCGTTTTATTCATAAGCCGGCAACGTGCTTGCAGCCATTTCGGCTAATAATTATAATTTTGCTGGACAAATTTGTCCTCATGATTAGAAAAATCTACTTAGCCCTTCTCGTTTCCTTAATTGCTACTTCGGCTGTATTGGCACAGGGTCAGGCAGGAATCCACCTTACGGATACTTCTTTAATAAAACCTGCTTCGGGTACGGCAAATGGCTACAATACAATCGATATTCATTTTAACGGATTTGCATTTTTAGACGATCATGAATATGACGCCCTGATACCCCTGCGCAAAACTATTTCAGGTACACGTACCGAAATAGATATGGGCTATAATGTGGATACGCTTAACCATTTTGTTGTCGGAGTAAACCCCCTGCATGAATTTGGGGGCATCCCGTTTTACGTACAGGTTAATCCGGTGGCCTACTACAGCTATACCGGCCAGCATTGGCTGTACAATATGGGTGAATTCCCGCGTGATAACCTGTTGCCATTTCCCCGGGCCCTGCTGAACGATTCGGTGCAATATTACCGGCCGTTTGTCGAAGGCGGTTTGCTTCGTAATACAAATAAGTTTGGTACGGAAACAGCCTTTATCGACTGGATAAGCCGACAGACCCCAACACAGCGTAATGAGTTTATGGCAGGCGAAATCATAAAACTTGCGCCCAATCCGGGTCATGCTTTTTACATTGCCGAATATCTGTTGTTTGAGCACGATGCCGGTTCAAAGAGCGATACGGCCGCCCCGATCCAGGACCAGGGTGGTTACCAGATCCGTTTAGGGCTGGACTATAGCCATCGCGGGTATTTCGATTCGTTAAAATTTGAGGCGGGCTATATGTTCACCGAACACCGGATTCGCTCTGAATTTAGCTGGCAAACCTCCGACGGCTTTGTTGCAAGTGTTTATATCAGCCACAAACGTATCTCCATTTTTGACGAGTTTTATAAAGGCGACCCCAATTACCTCACATTTGGCGACCCCTTTTATTCCAAAACCATTTACAACCGGATGGACATTATGTACACCGCTTTTATCGGCAAACATCTGAAGGGGCAGTTTTTCATGGATCTGCACCAATCTCCTTCGCACTTAACGGACAGCGAGCCGGGGTTCAGGGTAGTTTATGATATTGGAAGGAAGGTTATCGCCCGGTTTAAGGATGATCATTAGGGGATGTGCGGATGTGCAAATGCGTGGATGTGGACTTCCGGTTAATTGGTATACGATTATTTATCATTTAGTTGGTTAACTTTAGCTTCGCCAGCTTTCCGGCATACTGGCGGCCTTCGGGGCTGTTCTTTACCGAATCCGTTAGCGAATTATATAATTTGTTGAGGTCGGCAACACTAACGAGGCTGTTTTTCTCCCCGTTGCCCAACATGTTCAAAGCAATGATCGAAAGCGGCGAACCGGGGTTAGCCTTGATATATGCTTGCGGGACATTGAAAGCTTTTCTTTTTGCTTCCAATTCCTTGTCCTTTAGCTGGGTAGTGTCCGGCGAATGCTGTTTTTTAGCCGCCAAATAAGCCCTATGGACAACGCCTGTTTGCCTATTTAATGATTGAACCGGGCCGAGTAATCTGTCCTGGTAGTCTTTACT
>Ga0206864_1194_pt1 | contig 17936 bp, 25 predicted proteins | sample Alteio_BWOrgCont_42_FD_152632 | JGI IMG/M metagenome (GOLD analysis project Ga0206864, IMG submission 152632) | Enriched cells from forest soil in Barre Woods Harvard Forest LTER site, Petersham, Massachusetts, United States -... | ecosystem: Environmental > Terrestrial > Soil > Temperate forest >...
AATGGAGAAGATGAAAATGAGCAAGATGAAAAAAGATTCCATGAAAATGGCGAAAGACAAGATGAAGATGGATAAAAAGAAAATGTCTAAAGACACTACCGGCAAAATGTGAGTTGTTTTTGTTTTGATGGGGAGGGGGATTTCCCCCTTCTTTGTTTAAAAGGTTTAAAAATTAAAATATTATGAAGAAGTACATACTTATAGTTACTGCATGTTTTTTCGCATTACAGGTTTTTGCACAAACCGGGCTTAAAAGCGGTGTGCAGGCGCCAGAGTTTAAAGCGCGGGATAATTCGGATAAAATACTTGACCTTAAAAGCCTTTTGAAATCGCACAAGGCGGTGGTTTTGTTTTTCTATCGCGGGCAGTGGTGCCCTTATTGCAATAAGCATATCAAGGAATTACAGGATTCTTTGCAATTATTAACAGGTAAAGGGGCTTATGTTATTGGCGTTACACCCGAAACAGGCGAAAACATCGACAAAACAATTGATAAAACCCATGCTTCATTTTCCATTATCCAGGATAAGGGATATAAAATAATGAAAGTTTACGATGTTAATTATACCGTTAATGATGCGATGTTCGCCAAACTTAAAAGTTTTGGTGTTGATCTTGAAAAAAACAATGGCAATAATGACCATGTGCTCCCGGTTCCGGCAACTTATGTAATCGACAGTTCGGGCAAGATCATCTTTGTCCATTTTGATAAAGATTATACCAAACGGGCATCAGTAAGTTCTATATTAAATGCTTTAAACTAAGGCAGCATAGTTTTATATTTGCTTCTGAGAGCAATTTTTAACCATGCTTTTATCTTACCATGAAAAAGTTTTTAATGCTTTTTTTATTTTACGGCACTTTTGCGTATGCACAGGAGCCTTTAAAACAAACCCTTAGCTTTAGCATTACAGGTCAGGTTAAAAATGCATCTGTTGTTACAATGGATTCCCTGAATAGTTATCCTGTTAAAGTTATCGGGGATATAAAGGTCACCGATCACCTGGGTACATTTAAGCATGAGGACGACCAGTTAAAAGGCGTATTATTAAAGGATATTTTAAGTCATACCGTATTAGCTGCAAGCAGCCCGAAATTATTCAGCCGGTTTTATTTTGCCTGTATCGGCAATGATGGCTATGTTGTTGTTTACTCGTGGAATGAATTATTTAATACCGAAGTTGGCAACCATGTATTTATCCTTATGGAAAAGAACGGCATTAAAGCCGATAAAATGCCCGAAAGTATCCAGATGACTTCGACAACTGATTTTAAAACCGGGCGCAGATATTTGCATAATTTGGATAAAATTGTGGTGGGAGAAGTTCAGTAGAGGTTAAAGCTGAAAGGCAAAAGGTTTTTTAGGATTATAGATTTATAACAAGTTCATCAGTACAAAGACCCTCCAGCTCCTGTGGGTTATGGCTTACAATTAATACTGTCGCCCCTAATTCATCAAACAAATTTTTAAGCTTATTAATCAAATCTTTTTTCATTTCAGGATCAAGAGCCGAAAAAGGTTCATCCATTAAAAGCAATTTTGGCTTTGTAGCCAGCGCCCTTAAAATGGCTAACCGCTGCTGCTGCCCGCCTGATAAATATTGAGGTGTATGCATTATAAGGTTTTCCAGTTTACCGATGTGCAATAGTCTTTTTATCCATGCTGCGTCACTTGTAGCATATTCCAGGTGTTCCTGAACATTCATATTAGGAAAAAGGGCATAATCCTGGAAAACAAAACCTGCCATTCTTTTTTGAGGGGGCATAAAGGTTTTTGATCCTGTGTCCAGCCAGGTATTGTTATCAACAGTAACTATACCTTTTTCTGGTTTTATAAATCCCGCAATAATCTTTAAAAATGTCGTTTTCCCCGCCCCGGATGGGCCATAAATTTTTGTTATGCTGCCTGCATCAAATTGACGGACAATTTTCAATACCTGCTGCCCTTTATATGTTTTTAGCTTTTTTTCAATATCGACGCTTATCATTCCAAAGGGCTTTTTAACTGGTATTTATTAAAAACGAACACTGCTATAACCATAACGAAGGTAATAGCAAACAGGATAAGCGAATAAACATTTGCGCTTGCGTAATCCATTTGCTCCACCGAATCGTACACGGCTATGGAAGCCACGCGGGTAACATTCGGGATATTGCCCCCTATCATCAAAACAACACCAAATTCCCCTAAGGTATGCGCAAAAGTGAGTACAACCGCTGTTAAAAGCGATGGTTTTATATTTGGCAACAGCACCTTTACAAAAGTTTGCCATTTGGTTTTACCTAACAAATATGATGCCTGTGACAGTGATAAAGGTAATTGCTGCAGCGCCGATTTTATTGGCCCGATCATAAAAGGCATGCTATAAATAACCGATGCCAGCACCAATCCCTGGAACGAAAATACAAATTGGACATTAAAAGTTTGCAGCAGCCATTTGCCAACGCCATGCTGCGGGCTGAAAGCCAATAATAAATAAAAGCCCAGTACCGACGGTGGCAGCACCAATGGCATGGTAATAATTGCCTCGATGATGATTTTAAAAACCGACCTCCCTTTTGAAAGCCACCATGCGACAGGTAACCCGATAACCAATAGCAGCAGCGTTGTTATCCCTGCTAATTTTAAGGTGAGCCATATTGGGGTTATATCCATTGGGTAAATTTATTTCCCTTTGTTCATCTTTTGCCATACAGCATCATAAAACTTGATGTTGACAGAATCAGGTTCTGAGCTTACTGCAGTGACTTTATGAGGAGGTTCAACATGTAAAATTCGTGCTAACGCGAACATTTTCTCCTGGTATACCGTAAATCCTTTGAACTGTAAAGCTGATGTTCCCCCCCGGATTTCCGTCATCGTGCAAAAGCATTGGAACATATTTTTTGTCGCCGGATTCCCCGGCTTTGTACGCCCCTTCTATTAAATCCCATGGCTTATTACTATTTAGGAGCCGTCTTATTTCTTTATCCTTATCATATGATGTAATTATAAAAAAAGACAAAAACATAAACGCTTTCAAGTGCTTTTTCATGGATTTTTATTATTCATGATACCCATATTCCTCAAAAACAGCTTTTGCTGCCGGGCTTAAAATATATTGATAAAACTTTTCAGCATCCGGGTTATCACTGGCATGTTTTAATAATACAATACCCTGCTCAATCGGTGCATAAGTTTTGGGATCGATAACTTTCCAATAAAGCTTTGTTTTGTTTGCCGGGTCCTTTACCAAAGCCTGGGTTGTAAAGCCAACCTCAGCAACGCCGGTTGTAATGTAGGTGTTTACCTGCGAAATACTTTCACCATAAACAATTTTCGAGTTAATGTCGCTAAGTATCCCTTTATCCTTCAATGTTTCTTCGGCAGCCTTGCCATAAGGCGCTATTGCCGGATTTGCAACGGCTATTTTTTTTATTCTTGCGGTCATTAATACCCTTTCCCAATTCTCAAACCCGATGTCCTGGTTACTGCAAATTATCAAACTTCCTTGTGCGTACACAACAGGCTTTTTTAAACTGAAGCCTGCTTTAAATAATGTTTCGGGGAAACCCATATCAGCAGATAAAAACACGTCAAAAGGAGCACCATTACTGATTTGTGTTGTTAAATTGCCAGATGAGCCAACAATTGGTTCTATGGTAATGCCCGTTTTTTGTTTAAAGTCCTGCCCCAATACTTTAATCACCGATTGCAAATTTGCAGCCACAGCCACCTTTAAATTTTGCGCAAAAACAGGGGATATTAATAATAAACATGCGGCTATTAAAATCTTGATATGTTTCATGGTCTTGTTAGCTTTTATCTCCAAATATGATTTAATTTCTACATTGATAACAAATCACTAATATACATTGTTATTATAGCGTATCAGAATTTTGAATTGTATATAAAAGAAAAAATTATAGCATTGGTGTACTTTTTACACAGTATAATACTATATTAGCATTATCTGATTGAAAATCGTAAACATTATAAACCAAAATATACCAATTTATTAACCATTTTAAAGCTTGACTTAAGCGCATTCCTGTCTGTCATGAAGAAAAAAACGAATCAAATTGCTTTAACCCACTTGTTGTTTATCACTTGTTTTTTTGCCATAAGCTGTAGCAAAAAAACTATAACCCCCCAACAGCAGCCAACCCCGATTGTTACACCAGTTACCCCGACAAGTTCAGATGTTGCCATGTGGTTAACAAATGCCGATAGGTCCGCAACGTTCAAGAAACAAGTTGGCAGCTTAAATTTCGCTGCGGGAACCAATTCAAACACAACTATTACAGTTGATACTACTCAAACATTCCAAACAATTGATGGCTTCGGTTTTTGTTTAACGGGCGGCAGCGCGACATTGATAAATGCCCTGCCGGCAAATGTGCAAGGTCCGTTATTAACGGAGTTATTTGCTACAGACAGTACGCATATTGGCATAAGCTACCTTCGGATATCTATGGGGGCCTCGGATATGAGCGCCACCGACTTTACTTACGATGATATCCCGGCCGGCCAAACAGACGTTAACCTTACAAACTTTAGCATCAGCCCCGAGCTTACAGACCTTGTACCGGTTTTAAAGAAAATACTCGCTATTAATCCAAACATAAAGATACTGGCAACACCGTGGACTGCCCCTGTGTGGATGAAGATTAATACTACAGGTAATGGTGGTTTTACAGCCGGCAGTTTAGATACGGCTTATTATGCTACTTATGCCACTTACTTTGTCAAGTATATACAGGCCATGCAGGCCCAGGGTATTAATATTGACGCCATTACGCCTCAAAACGAACCGCTTAACCCAAGTAATAATCCGGCTATGGTAATGCAGCCAAATGAGGAGGACAATTTTGTTAAAAACAATTTAGGCCCGCAGTTTAAAGCGGCTAATCTATCAACAAAAATTATTGTTTATGACCATAACGCCGACCGTACGGATTATCCATTGGATATCCTTGCTGATCCGGCAGCCAACCCGTATGTCGATGGGTCTGCTTTTCACCTGTATGCCGGAAGCATAGACGCACTTACACCAGTACATACTGCTTATCCCTCCAAAAACCTTTATTTTACTGAGCAATACACTGCGTCAACAGGAACTTTCGCCGGCGACCTTTCATGGCATGTTACCAACCTGATAGTTGGCGCAACCCAAAACTGGTGCCGTAATGTATTGGAATGGAACCTGGCGTCTGATGCTTCCTACGGGCCTCACACTAATGGCGGGTGCGGCGTTTGCCAGGGGGCAATAACCATTAACGGATCAGCTATAGCACGCAACGTTTCCTATTACATTATTGCCCATGCTTCAAAGTTTGTGCGGCCGGGCGCGGTAAGAATAGCAACTTCTGTTGAAGCGACATTACCAAATGTGGCCTTCAAAAACACAGACGGATCAAAGGTGCTGATCGTTTTAAATGCAGGCGGCGCTACACAAAGCTTCAATATACAATTTAACGGGAAAATTGTTAGCACTACTTTATACAGCGGTTCAGTTGCAACTTATGTTTGGTAGTATTATTTATCGAATAAAATCACTTATAATGAAAAGAATAGTTTTATGTGTTTTGCTTTTAACGTTTTTTATACCTGCCGTTAAGGCACAAACAGGTAAATTTATAGGTGTAAAAGGTAAGGAAATTATTGGCCCTGACGGTAAACCGTTCCTGATCAGGGGCACCAACCTTGGCAACTGGCTGGTGCCCGAGGGTTATATGTTTAAATTTAAAAGTGTTAATTCCGCCCGCCTGATCAATGAAGCGATAACGGAATTACTGGGGCCGGAAGACGCCAAAATATTCTGGGAAAAATACCAGGACACTTATATAACTGCAGGCGACATCCACTTTTTAAAAGCCTCGGGGATGAATTCAATCCGTATCCCGTTTAATTATAGGCTTTTTACTGCCGAGAATTATTGCGGGCAAAACAACCCCAACAGGGGATTTGAGCTGCTCGACAGGGTGATCGGCTGGTGCAAAAAAGAAGGTCTATATGTTATTTTAGATATGCATTGCGCCCCCGGCGGTCAAACCGGCGACAATATTGATGATGGTTATGGCTATCCCTTTTTGTTTAAAAGCGATGCCATGCGCCGGTTAACGGCAAGCATCTGGAAAAGGATAGCCTTCCATTACAGGAATGAGACCATAGTTTTGGGCTATGATTTATTAAACGAGCCAATTGCGACTTATTTTAATGCCGATGAATTCAATCCATATCTGGAACCTGTTTATAAGGAAATAACGAAAGCAGTGCGTTCAGTTGATAAAAACCATATCCTTATTTTGGGTGGTGCACAATGGGACAGCAATTTTAAACCATTCGGCCCGCCTTTTGATAAAAAATTGGTTTACCAGTTCCATAAATACTGGACTAAAACAACGGGTAAAGAAGTGATACAAGATTACATTGACTTCAGAGATAAGTATAATGTACCTATTTATTGCGGAGAGACAGGCGAAAACAAAGACGAATGGTGCGAGGCTTTCCGTAAAACATTGGAAGAAAATAACATAGGCTGGCATTACTGGCCGTATAAAAAATTGGATAATACAGCCGGAATCATCACTTTTGATATGCCGCCGGGCTATGACAAAATAATTGATTATACCGAACAGCCCCGGGCTGATTTTGCAGCCATCCGCAAAGCCGCCCCTGTCGATAGGGAACAAATAAAACAAGCGTTATACGCATTTTTGAATAATTGCAAATTTGAAAACTGTAAGCCAAATAAAGGGTATATCGAGGCTTTGGGGCTTAAGGTGCCATGAAAATTTAGAAAATAATGAATATCGAATGTTGAATAATGAACGTCGAAGTGGTATTTACCTTCAATATTCAACATTGGAAATTCGATGTTCGATATTATTTTTTTAACCGGTTTTACTGTCTTGGGGATCAATTATATGACGAAAACATTTTTAAATCTTGTAAATTGTATTTGGATTGTATTGCTGCCGGTGATCTTCGTTTCTTCGTGCAAAAAAACCCCGGCGAATATGAGCAGGCCTCTGACTCCAACGCAGCCGGTAACAAAACCTGACACAACTACACCCAACTATACATTGGTATGGTCGGACGAATTTAATGGCGCTACGATTGATGCTACAAAATGGAACATGGAAACCGGCAACCTCGGTGTGAACCAGGAAGAGGAATATTACCAGGCTTCAAACGCCACCGTTGCTAATGGCAACCTCGTTATTACTGCCCAAAAACAAGCAGTTGGCGGGCAACCCTATACTTCGGCAAGGATGAATACCATGGGCAAGTTCACTGCCGAATACGGGCGCATTGAAGCCCGTATCAAACTCCCCCTTGGGCAGGGCTTATGGCCGGCTTTCTGGATGCTGGGGGCTAATATTAATACAGTATCATGGCCAACGTGTGGCGAAATGGACATTATGGAGCACATTAATGCCGATAGTACAATTTATGGTACTATGCATTGGAACGTAAATGGGCATGTGCAATATGGGCAAACCACAACTATAAGTGACCCTGGCGGTTACCACGTTTATGACATTGACTGGGATGCCAACTCCATAAGGTGGTATGTTGACAGTACTTTATACGTAACAGGTAATATTGCTAATAATATTAATGGCACCAATGCTTTCCACCTTCCATTTTTTATCATTTTAAACCTGGCTGTTGGCGGTGATTTCCCCGGCCTGACGGTTGATGAAAGCAAGCTGCCTGCAAGTATGTATGTTGATTATGTACGGGTTTATACGGCTAATTAATTTGTCTGAACCGCTGATTTTCATTGATTTTTTTGATTTCGTTGATTTTAGCAATTGCTAATATTCAATTAGCACATCATCAGTCAACGGGTGCCCGGTACAGGTTAATATCCAGCCTGCCGCCAGGTCGGCATCGGTCAGTACATCGTTTTTTACAATTTCAATTTTCCCGCTTTTACATATTGCCGCACAGGTAGAACAATCGCCAACCCGACAGCTGTAAGGCAATGGGATATTGTTTTGCAAAGCAGCCTGTAATATGGATTGGTTTTCGCCAACTACCAGGTCATAAGTTTCATTATTAAAATGGATGCGGATATTCCGTGGCGGAAAATTAATAGAGCTTTTGGTAACCGGCACTGTCTCCAGCACAAAATTCTCCTTGCGGATTTGCCCCGGTTCAAGGCCCATGAATAATAACGTGAGCCGGATCATGCGCATATAGGTAAAGGGGCCACAAGTATAAAATTCGGCTTTGGCCAGGGTAAATATTGCATTATTTTTTACCAGTTGCTCGACAATTTGATTGTTGAGTCTGTTACCTTTGCTGCTTAGCATGTTGATGATCCGGAACCTGTCAGGGTGTTTTACGGATAATTCTGATATTTCATCTTTAAACAAAACAGAACGCTCATTTTGATTGCTATAAATAAGGGTTAACCTGCTTTTGCAGGGGCGTTTAAATATAAATTTAAGCTGCGAGAATATTGGTACGATGCCACTACCAGCTGCGAAAAGAAAAATATCTTTTTCTGCTTCGAAACCTGTTATTGTGAACCTTCCGGCAGGTTCAACCGCATTTAAAATATCACCCTGTTTTACTTTGGTTAACAGGAACCGCGATATTTCTCCATTTGCAATCCGCTTGACGGTGATTGATAAAAACGCTTCATCAGGAGAGGAGCTTAATGAGTAGGAACGCCGTATTTCTTCATCATGATGGTTAAATACAAGGGTAATGAACTGTCCGGGTTTATAGTTGATTTTTTTGCCGGATATTTCGGTGAGAAAGAAAGTAGCTGCATCCGGCAGCTCCCATTTTATAGCTTCAACCTTTAACTGAAGCATAACCTTAAATGCTTAGGACGATTTTGCCGAATTGTGTTGAATGTTCCATTTTAGCAACAGCTTTTACAGCATCGGCTAACGCAAATACTTCATCAACCACCGGTACTATTTGGTGCATATTTAAAAAATCAACCATAACTTTAAAATCAGCCGGACTACCCATCATTGTTCCTATTATTTGCAATTGCCGCCAGAATATTTTACGGCCATTTAATGCAGGTATATTGCCTGCCGTTCCGCCAAAAATTACAATGCGGCCGCCCGGATTGCAAATATCAGGCAATTTAGCAAACCCCTCGCCTAAAGCGCTGTCGATTATCACATCAAAACCGCCGCTAAGGTGCTGCAACTGTTCGGCCCAATCCTGCGCTTTATAATTTACGCCAGCAGCTGCGCCGAGATGCCTTGCACGTTCTATTTTTTCGCCCGAACCGGAGGTTACAAATACCTGGCACCCTGCCGCTACTGCCCATTGCAGTGCGAAAGTACCTGTACCGCTGCCAACACCAGTTATCAATACTTTATCGCCTTTAGCGGCTTTGCCCTTTTTAAATAACGCCCGATAGGACGTTAAACCTGCAAGCGGGATAGCGGCAGCCTGCTCCCAGCTCAAATGGGCTGGTTTTGGATGTACATGTTCTGCCTGTACCTTAACATATTCCGCAAAAGTTCCATTATCAGGTAGGCCCAATATTTTAAAATCATTTCCCTGGAAGTTTTCATTATTCCCCCAGTCATAGCCGGGATTAATGATTACTTCACTTCCTATTAAATGCTTCTCTGCATCACTGCCTGCTTCGGCAACAATACCTGCACCATCCGAGCCTAATATAATAGGGTATTTTATATTGGCATATTTACCTATGGTTATCCAATAGTCGCGGCGGTTTAGTGCAGCGGCTTTTATTTTAACCAAAACTTCACCAGGTTTTAAAGTTGGTTTATCAACTTCTTTTAAAACTAAAGGCTTATCAGCTGCTTCGAGGATGATTGCTTTCATAAATAAGATCAATCAATTTTGGTGGTTGTTTTATTAGATTTTACCCCTAAATTTTTTAAAAACTCAGTCATTTTAATATTGCTACTATATATTGCAAAGTCAAGGGCTGTCCAATTATAAATATCAATTGAATTAATATCACAATTATTTTCTGATAGATATTTTACAATATCATATCGCAAAAAAGTTACTGCATGGAAAAATGGAGTTCTATTCCTGTCATCCCGAAAATTAATATTTGCCCCCTTTTCGATTAAAAGTTTTACAATGTCAATGTGCCCTTTTCTACAGGCATGCACCAGGGCAGGAAATCCGTATTTATCATTTGTATTAGGATCCATACCTTCATTTAAGTAAAACTTTACTTTTTCGATATCTCCCATGCTGGATGCTCGAATAAAAGCTCTTATTTTTTGTCCATAAGCAGTCTGATTTTAAAACAAAACGGCAGAATTTGTTCAACACTGCCGTTTTGATTATCAATTCCCCCTTCAGGGGGTTAGGGGGTTATACTGCTTTGCTATACAACTCTGCAACGTGTTTCCAATTGATCACGTTCCAGATTGCTGTTAAATATTCAGGCCTGCGGTTTTGATATTTAAGATAATAGGCATGTTCCCAAACATCAATACCTAAAACCGGGGTGCCTTTTACTTCGGCAATATCCATCAGCGGGTTATCCTGGTTAGGGGTTGAAGTGATCGCTAATTTTTTATCGGGAGTAACAATAAGCCATGCCCAGCCCGATCCAAAACGGGTAGCGCCTGCTTCCTGAACTTTGGTTTTAAAATCGGCAAATGTGCCAAAAGTGCTGTTAATTGCTGCCGCAAGGTCGCCTGTTGGCTCACCGCCGCCGCCAGGTGAAAGCAATGTCCAAAACATGCTGTGGTTATAATGACCGCCGCCATTATTACGAACAGCCATCGGGAATTTTGAGATATTTTTTATGATATCATCAATGCTGCTATCAGCTTCAGGTTTTCCTTCCAGGGCTTTGTTAAGGTTGGTAACATAAGCCTGGTGATGTTTGCCATGGTGGATTTCCATGGTCAGTTTATCAATGTGCGGTTCCAATGCGTCGGTAGCGTAAGGTAACGCCGGTAGTGTAAATGCCATAATGTTAAGTTTAAAGTTTAATGATAATATGTAACAAATATAAAACGTTGATTACGATTTTGTTTTAAATGAATGTAATTTTTAGTTCATAGCTGATGGTTCATAGTTGATAGTTCATGGTTCATAGCCGAAGTTTGGCATTAGACATAGTTTCTATGATCTATTATCCATAAGCTATGAACCTTTTTCCGCAGCAACCATGAACTATGAACCATCAACTATGAACTCATTTGCGCTTATTCCTAAAAAATCCCCTCACCAGTTCGGCACATTCATTTTCATGTATCCCACCTGTTATCAGGGTTTTAGGATGTGTTATTTTTTGATTTAGTCGTCCAAAGCCAAGTTTGGCATCATAAGCGCCAAAAACTATACGGCTTAACTGGAACCAGTAACATGCCCCCGCGCACATTACACACGGCTCAAGCGTTACATAAAGCGTACAATCCTGTAAATATTTACCACCCATAAAGTTAGCCGCTGCTGTAAGCGCCTGCATTTCAGCATGGGCCGAAACATCGCTCAGCCGTTCGGTAAGGTTGTGCCCGCGGCCTATGATCTGTCCTTTACAAACCACTATGGCGCCAATGGGTATCTCATCTTCGGCCAACGCCAGTTTGGCTTCCCTGATGGCCTCATTCATAAAAAAATCATCAGGGGAAATGGCTGGTTCATCACCAAAATTAATATACCTCATTATATTAGCTTACTGCCGTTTGGGACAGGTTTATCAATCGATGCCAAAACAATATCACCATTATCATCCGCAAAACCTGTGATCAAAAACTGCGACATAAAGGTTGCGATCTGCTTTTCAGGGAAGTTAATCACACCTAAAATTTGCCTGCCCGGCAACTCTTCTTTGGTATAATGTTTAGTGATCTGCGCGCTCGACCATTTGATGCCAAAGGGGCCAAAATCAACCCTGATTTTGTAGGCGGGTTTGCGGGCTCCGGGAAAATCAGCTGCTTCAAGTATAGTCCCAACCCTTAATTCTACTTGCTCAAAATCATGCCAGGTAATGGTTTCCATGTTGCAAAGTTATAAACCTGCAACAAAACCTCTACTTTGAACAGGATTTTTTTATTTTTGCCCGTATCAACAGAATTATTGAAAAATATACCCGGGGAAATAAATAAAATTGCTGCTTTAAATAACGGCAGAATTAACCCTGCCACATAATTTTTGATAACAAAATCAGTTATAGACCATAAAGAATAAATCATGATTAAATACTTTTTACTATTAAGCTTACTATTTATTGGATTTTCATCTTGTAAAAAAGACTCATTTAATGCTTCAGCGCAAGCTGCAACTGATGATGCTTCGATACAAACTTATATGTCAAACAATCAAATCACTGCTACAAAAGATCCGTCAGGACTTTATTACGAAATAATAAATCCCGGTACCGGGGCGTCTCCTACTGCATCTTCAACCGTAAACGTAACTTATACCGGCTCACTGTTAAACGGTGCCGTTTTTTCTCCTACGTCTACCCTGACTTCTGCGTTAAGCAGCCTTATTAAAGGCTGGCAAATTGGCATACCCCATATTAAAACCGGCGGCACCATACTTTTGCTGATTCCATCGGCTTTAGGCTATGGCAATAGTTCGCCGAGCCCGAGTATCCCGGCTAATTCAGTATTGATATTTACCATTACCCTCACAAGCTTTACTAATTAGTAGTCCGCTATAAAAAACAGGATTTAAATAAAATCGTTATTTATTTTTATATTAGGGGAAAATATGGCGTCGGAAATGGTGTTTATCTAAAGTTTCAAAGCTTTTTGTAATTTAATTTTTGATTGGATAAAACAATTCCCTGTTTCATATAGTACATTTCAATGAAGAAGAATATTTTGACCATTTCAATTATAGTTTCAATTGCCGCAAGCCTAATGGGGAAACCGCGCTTTGCAAATGCGACCGCCGGGAGTGCCTTAGTTATAAATACCGGAAGTACACGCCATGTTTCATTAACTGATACCGTGCCCCCCGACGAGGTAATGGCGATTATTAAAACCGTTATTCATTCAACTGATAATTTTAACATTGAGGCTGTTGCCCGCTTGTATACCCCAAATGCGGTGGTAGCTGATGATGAGCCTCCCTACTCGTGGAACGGGCCGACTGCCGGCATACAATGGGTAAATGCAGTTGAACAATCATGCAAGGATAACCACTTAACTAAACTTAAGGGAACAATTGAGGCTGTAAACGTCTTTCAGCAATCTGCTGATAATGTTTATATTGTAGTACCCGTGAGCTATACAGGCAATTTAGCCGACAGGACACGTTTTGTAGCTAAAGGCGCCTTTACTTTTGTTTTGCGGATGATAAATGGCAGCTGGTTAATTAAAAGCCAGGTTTGGATGCCTAAAAAGGGAATGTAATGGAGATTTCGGATGTCGGATTTACGATGTCGGATTTTTAAATTTAAACACTGTTTCATTTTGTCCAACCTCCTCTTCATTTGTAGTAAAAACCAATGGCGCAGCCCGACTGCCGAATTGCTGTTTAAAGATCACCATGCCCACCAGGCCCGTTCGGCAGGCACAAGTGATAAGGCAAGGATAAAAGTTAACCAAAAACTGATTGATTGGGCGGATGTGATCTTTGTAATGGAGCGCAAACACAAAGAATTGCTAAAACAGCGCTTCGTTTTCCCCGGAAAAGAACTGATCGTATTGGATATTGAAGATAACTATCGGTTTGGGGATATTGCCTTGATAGAAATTTTAAAAACCGCGTTAAGCGGTTATCTATAAATGAAAAGACTTACGAAGTTTCAAAACGGCGAAGCCCTCAATGAGGCCGGTAAAAAACAATTAAACCCCGAATTAAACTTCGTAAGTCTGATCGAATTAAACTTCATAAGTCCTATTGATTATACATTTAACCGGCCTTCAAACGAATCGGTCGAAGTTATTAACCCTTCTTTAGCTGCATGATGTGACCTGGTTAAAAATGGCGACTTTTTTGTAAAATTTCCCAGGAAGATTAAAAGGCCGCCTAATAACAGCGCAGGCCAAAATGCGGTTCCGGAGTTCTTTGACGAAAAGGTGTACAACCAGGGCGATACCATCAATATAAAGCCCATCACAACATCCAGTACCAAATGCATTTGTATAGGGAACTGTTTTACAAAACCTACTTCGGTATCTGCAAAAATAGTCATGATCAATTGCAGCCATCCAATGTATATCGGGATTAATAAAGCCGCGCTCGAAACATCAACCAAATTGAATAACCATGGGGAGGCTATCAATGTAAGACTAAGAATATAGCTTAAAACCCCGAAAAATGCTGTTGAAATGAATGGTTTCATTTTATGCGAATTAGATATTGAACTTTTTATTTAATAAACACCCTTTACAAGTATTTGTTGCCAAAGGTATAAAAATTGCATTTATCTGTAAATGCTTTCTTTATAATTATTTATTAATGGGGCTAACATTTTTATAGGCATCATTATAGCTAATATTCTTCTAATTGATTATTAAAGCTTACCTTTATTAAAATCCTTTATAAATTCGATAAGAATTTACAGGTATACCATCAAAAAAATCCTTTCAACTAAAAATCAAGCTTTTATTATACTTTTTATGCCGGTTTAATGTTCTATTAAAGTATATATTGCTGAAAGCTAAATACACATCAAATCCCAAAAACAATGAGCAAAGACAGACAAAACGTAAAAGAGAAAAAGAAAGTTGCTAACCCGCTTGCCAAAAAAGCGCCATCTGATTATCAATCAGGGAAAAGCAATGTGGTAAAACCAATTACAGAAGCTAAAAAGAAAAAATAATGATAAACAGATCAGTAGAATCACAGGCCAGGGAATATGTGTATGATGTAAAAAATTGCGCGAGCGAGTTTGGCCAAAGCACGCTTGAGGGCTGGGAGTTTAGTTTAGTAACAGATGTTGAGAAAACTAAAATAGAGAAGAATTATTACCCTACTGTTTCTGCCCATCCCGCGCAGGAAGCCTTACTTGAATTATTCAGATTGGTTAAATCAAAAATAGTGCTCCCAATAAATAGTTTAGAAAACAGCTTTGACTCAAATTCATTAGCGAACAAAAATGTAACCCACCTTATTGCTTTTAACCCAAAATTGCATAGATAAACAGGGCAAGTGTGAAAGCAGAAAGACCAAAGCTAAAAGCTGCAACAGGTTGGCTTTTAGCTTTGGTCTTTCTGCTTTCAGCTCAAACATTCTTGTTAACAATTTTTGAGGCTATAAAAGAAAAAAGGCCCAGTATTATGCCTGATAATATGCCAAAAACCGGTCCAACCACGGCCATTGCCAACCGCGGATGTGTTGTTAGTGATGCCGGCATGTTATTAGCCATTGAAGCCATTTCCGGGTGATGGGCTGTATAATTTTTATAATAGATTACATGAACAGCAACTATCCACACGCAATTCACCAGGCTTACAAAAAAACCGTGTAAAAAATATTTGCCCGGGCAAACTTTGGCGATAACATAAGCGCAAAAAACAAATATCACCACCCAAAATATAGGTTCAATATTTTGAGGTATCAATGATACGGTGGCAAAAGCCATTATCAATCCAAAAATTGATAATTGAAAGATGAGTTTCCAGTTCATGTGATTAGATTTTTATATAAATGTAAAAATTAATCAACATAAACAAATGATGTTTGATAATTGCTATAATAGCTTATTGCTTATCTGTTTTAAGATCAAGGGGATGCAGTTTGAGTTTATTATTTTTTGTGGTAACAACAATCACCCCGTTGGCCCCCCTGGAACCATATAATGCAGTCGCCGATTTATCCTTCAATACAGATATACTTTCAATATCCGCCGGGTTTATCATCGTTAAGCTGTTAATTTCTTTACCATCAACAATATATATTGGGGGATGTGAAGGGTCTTTTAAGTTGATTGTTTCAATTTTTTTGCCGGTATCCGTTTTTGTAACGATAGCGCCCATGGATGCAAGTGATATCTCTTTCGGTTCTTGATTTCCATATGCATCCCCGGTTTTGTTTTCGGCAGGTTTATACGGTTTTCCATCATCTAAGCTAAACGATATTGGCACCGAATAGGCAACTCTGACCAGGTGGCCATTTTGAATACCAGGTTTCCAGTCTGGTGATGACTTTATTACCCGCAAAGCTTCTTCGTCTGCGCCATACCCAATTCCGCGTGCTACGTGAACATCGCTTAAAGAGCCGTCTTTCTCTACAATAAATGAAATTATCACCCTGCCCTGAACGCCGTTTTTACGGGCTTCAGCCGGATATTTTATATTTTTTGAAATAAATGTTATAAATGCTTCAAGCCCCCCGGGAAATTCAGGTACTTGTTCAACAGAAGTAAAAACCGGGCCTTCGTTTTTCGGAACAGTATCTTTTACAGGTAATAAAGAAATTCTTTTTTTATCCGGTACATTAAGTATAATACTACTCATTTGCCGTACCGGGTTTGTTCCGTTCAGATGGCGGGTATCAGTCTTAATATCTGAACCATCACTTGCAGGGGTTAAAAATACCTGCCTGGCTTTTAAATTAATGAAGCGAACTGTTTTGCTATTATTTACCGTTGCCGAAGATAAAATAAGCATTAAAATAAATAGCGGTGCAGACAACCCGTATTTGATAAGCGCTACCCGATGGGATTTGTTTTTTTGAAGCATTAAAATACGCTGTTTTAGCAAACTTTTATTAAAAAATGGGTTTACCAACTGGTGTGCCGGGGCGTTAAAAGTTTGGCTTAACAATAATAAAGCATAATCTGCTTTGTCAGTCCCTGATTTGATCGCCTGGCGGTCAGCAATAAATTCGTGGATATGTTTTATGGCAAAACGATACAGGTAAACAACAGGGTTAAACCAGTTAATGATCATCACAGCTTCAATAATTAATACGTCTGCAGAGTGCCATTGGCTGGCATGCGCGTTTTCATGTGCTGCAATCAGTTTATTATTTGTAAGGTCATCCCCCAATTTTATTTTTTTAAAAAATGAATAAGCGGCGGTTGATTGTGGCTGGTTTATTACTCTGTTCAGGATAATGAGCTGCCATATAAGCCGGGCAAGCAAAAAAATAATCCCTGCCATATAAATAGTAACCAATACCTGGCCCACGGTGACTTGTGTATGCTGAATGGGGGCAAACCGGTAAAACATAACTGGGCTGCTATATATGGTGTACTGTACTTTTTGGGTGATAAATAAACTTTTCACCCAATCTGATTGTACCAGGGGGATAAAAAAGGAAAGCAATGCCGCCGATACCAGGTAAATGCGGTTAAGTTGAAAAAATGTTTCCCTGCTTAATAGTAAAACATAAAAACCATAAAATAACAACAGGTAAATATTTACCAGCATTAAATATTGCCACCAGTTCATAATTATTTTTCTTTAAGTTTTTCAATAAGTTTCATGATCTCATCGGCTTCTTTCAAGTCTATTTTCTCCTTTTTTACAAAATAAGAGAACATGCGTTTTACCGAATTATCAAAATATCCGCTCATCAATTTATCAGTAGCAAAATTTTGATATTGCTCCTTGCTTATCACCGGGTGGTATTCATGGCTTTTACCATAAGCCGTGTGCCACACAAAACCTTTTGTTTCCAGTATCCTGATAATGGTAGATACTGTATTATAGGCTGGCTTAGGTTCAGGCAGCACTTCGATCACATCTTTTACGTACCCTTTTTTCAATTGCCACAAAACCTGCATTATTTGTTCTTCGGCACGGGTTAATTCTTTAATTTCCATGGTATTTAGAAGTTTGTTATTGAAAGGCTGGTAAGAGTTGAAAATGATGTAATAACTGTTTTGTCAACATTACAATCTTTATAACCCATTCAATTAATCAAAATTAAAATATATAAACGAATTTAACAACTAAATTCTTAGTTTTATTTTATTTGCAATTTATCCAGGCATTTTTGTAGCTTACCTGCTTGTAAACTAACCAATGACGATAACCTTTCATGGCGCCGCCCGTACAGTAACCGG
>Ga0206864_1197_pt1 | contig 17907 bp, 17 predicted proteins | sample Alteio_BWOrgCont_42_FD_152632 | JGI IMG/M metagenome (GOLD analysis project Ga0206864, IMG submission 152632) | Enriched cells from forest soil in Barre Woods Harvard Forest LTER site, Petersham, Massachusetts, United States -... | ecosystem: Environmental > Terrestrial > Soil > Temperate forest >...
CGGGCATACTGAAGTCTTTTTGGACCTTCATATAGGCAGCAATGTTCTTTTCAAGGCTGGGAATATCTTTTGGATCATGCAGCAAAAAATAAGTGGTATAGACTTCAATATTCCATGAAGGCGCATTAGCATCCGGAAGGCTTGCATAAGATGCAATAAAATTGAATTTTATCTGTGAATTAATAGGCGCATCTTTAGCCACGCCGGATACGATATAACTTTTTGTCCCGCCAACCAGCAATAGTTTACCAAGGGCTTTTGAGCTGCCGAAATATTTTCGCTCCATCGATTGGCTGATCACAATTTTACCGGGGGCATCCAGCGCGCTTTTGGCGTCGCCTTCGGTAAGCGGGAATGAAAACATTTTGAAAAAAGTAGAGTCGGCAAAGTAAAAACTTGGTTCTACAAATATTTTTTCACCATACCTAACTACATAAGGATCACGATTTCTTATCCTCACATACGATGCTATTTGCGGGAAAGCAGATGCCAGTCTCGGGCCCTCCATTGAGGCAGTGGTTCCGATTTGATGCTTTGTACCGTCGACCGTATATTCGGTGGTAACCCGTACAAGGTGGTCGGCATTTTTATTAAACCGGTCGTAGCTTAGTTCATTCGAAACGTAAAGCCCAATCAGGATGCAGGAAACAATACCGATAGTTAGGCCGCCAATATTTATCAGGCTGTATAATTTGTTCTTAGCCAGGTTACGCCAGGCTATTTTAAGATATATTTTCAGCATAACAGCCCCCTCTAAATCTCCCCCGGTAGGGGAGACTTTTTGATTTTCTTTAATACTTAATATTTTCTCCCCCAAAAGCATTTTAAATAACGCTTCTTAAAGTCCTCCCCTACCGGGGGAGGATTTAGGTGGGGGCTTACTCACTTTTCAAACTTTTTACAGGGTTCATATTTGCCGCCCTGATGGCCTGGAAGCTGATAGTTAAAATTGCAATGATTGTGGTAGCTAACCCGGCAGCTAAAAACACCCACCAGTTGACATTTATTCGGTAAGCAAAACTTTGCAGCCAGCTATTCATCGACATCCACGCAACCGGGAAAGCAATTACCGAAGCTATAGCAACCAGCTTGATAAAGTCCTTAGAAATCAGCATTACGATTTGCATTACTTCCGCGCCCAACACTTTTCGTATCCCAATCTCCTTGGCGCGCTGCACCGTAATGTACCCGGCCAGTGCAAATAAGCCCATGCATGCCAAAAAGATAGCCAGCGTTGAAAAGGTACTAAATATTTTGGCAGTTTGCTGCTCATTATGATAATTGGTATTGTAATTATCATCCAGGAAATGGAATTGAAAAGGGCGGTGAGGTACATAGCTGCGCCATGTTGCCCCTAAAACTTGCAGGGTAGCCGGGATGTTTTTTCCATCGATTTTCACAAAGCATTGGTAAATATGTGCGTAGCCATCGTCGAGAAATACGATTAATGGTTTTATGGGTTCGTGCAGCGACCGGAAATGAAAGTCCTTCAAAACGGCCTTTATAATTCCTTTTTGCCCGCTTCGGTAAAGGATTTTACCGATTGCCTGTTCTGGCGTCCAGCCGAGCGCTTTGACCGCCGACTGATTTAGTAAAAACGTAGTATGTGGGTTGCGGTTATTGTTGGCCGAATTTAATTGCATCCAGTCAGACAAGCTGTAATCGCTGCCCGCGACAATATTCAGGCCCATAGTTTTTACAAAATCAATATCTGTGGGTGCGGCAGTCACGAACATTGGAGTGGCCGATGGGCTGGTAGCTGTTGTGATTTCGTCGTCCCAGCCGATATTGGTGATCTCTTCGGCCCCGCTGGTAACTGACCTCACGCCCGGGGTTCTCTCCAGCGCTTCTTTTATTGAGCGGTATTTTTCCCGCATCACGGCGTCTACCGGCAAAACCACCACGTGGTCAACATCATATCCAAGCCTTTTGTGCTGAATGTACGATAGCTGCTGAAAAATGATAGTAGTAGAAATGATGAGGAATACTGATACGATAAATTGAAATACTATGAGTGATTTACGCAGGCTGCCAGTTTTCCCCGAAAAGGAAAAACCTGATTTTAGCACTTTGATCAACTTAATATTACTCAATATAAAGGCCGGATATGCCCCTGAAGCAAAGCTGATGAGGATGAAGAGTAATAACATCAGGCCAATAGCAAGTGGATTTAGCAACACACCGGCGCTCAGCGGCCGCTGTACCAGTTGATTGAAAAGCGGTAATAAAAGCAGCGCCGCCCATATGGCCAGCAAAAAGGCAATGCAATTAAGTAACACAGATTCGCTGATAAACTGGAGGAAAAGTTGCCATTTTGCGGAGCCCATCACCTTCCGGATGCCGATCTCGGACGTGCGGCTTACAGATTGCGCAGTAGCCAGGTTGGTATAGTTTACACAGGCAATGCAAAGTATGAGCAAAGCGATGACGACAAGTACATAAATGTAGGTAATGTTTCCGTTTGGTTCGAGGCCATTGAGATCGGAGTATAAATGCACCCGGGTGATAGGTTCCAGGTGAAAGATCAGGTAATCGTTTGCCGCTTGTCCAAGGTCTTTTTGATTGCGCATGTAAGCGGCAATGTTTTTTTCGAGGAGGGGTAGGTTTTGATTACTGTGAAGCAGAAAATAGGTGTGATAAATATGCACCCACCAATCCGGTTGGTTGGCATTGGCCCGGCTGGCGTATGAGGCTACGAAATTGAATTTTATTTGGGAATTGGCAGGAGCATCCTTCGCCACTCCGGAGACGATATAATCTTTGGTGCCGCCGACACGAATGATCTTGCCCAAAGCTTTTGCCACCCCAAAATATTTTTTTTCTATAGACTCGCTCAGCACAATTTTATTGGGTGCATTCAGCGCATTTTTGGCATCACCCTCAACGAGCGGGAATGAGAACATTTCAAAAAAAGTAGAATCGGCATATAAAAACTTGTCTTCCACAAAGCTTTTATCTCCATATCTTATTGCGTAAGGTTCGAAACTCACTATTCGTACATAAGATGCTACCTGTGAAAAAGCAGCCGCCAATCGCGGTCCAGCCATTGAACCGGTTCCACCATCCCGACTTACCGCGCCGTTAACGGTGTATTCGGTGGTAACGCGTACCAGGCGGCTCGCATTTTTGTGAAACCTGTCATAACTCAGCTCATTCGAAACGTAAAGCCCTATCAGGATGCAGGAGGCTATCCCGATAGTTAAGCCGCCGATGTTTATCAGGCTGTATAATTTGTTTTTAGCAAGGTTGCGCCAGGCTATTTTAAGATACATCTTCAGCATAACCCAAAAATTTTAATGACCGCAATAACTGAAATTATTATTTACTGTCTAAGAAAATGCCACAAAGTTAAATTATTGATAGTAAGTTGGTTGGATAAGACTTTGTGATCGCAACTGTCCGTTTTCGATACGGTTGAATGTTCATTTGTGAACAAATTGAAGCAGATAAAAACTAATCTCTAATCTCCAGCCTCTAACCTCTAAACTACTCGTCCTTCTTCGCCTGTACAATAACAAAAACATCCTCATTATCCTTCTTCATCAAATACCTTTCGCGGGCGAATTTTTCGAGCTTTTGAGGGTTTGAGGTAAGCTCATCAAGGTCTTTGGCTACCTTGGCGGTTTCTTTTTGGTAAAAATCGCGTTCCTGTTTTAGTTTGCTTAACTGCTGGTGGTATTGGTATTGGGAGAAAATATCATTCTTGTCGAAAAATATCATCCAAACTACAAAAGCTAAACTAATCAAAAAATACTTATTTTTAAAAAGGTTGATCAGGCGTCTCATAGCAGTAAAATTAAATTTCAGTTAAAATTATTTAAAAAGCATGGGCAATGCAAATATCGTTTTAAACTTTTCAACATTGGTTGAAATAAGTTGTAATGGTTGTAATAAGTTGTAAAAGAGTTTAACCAACAGAGTTGGTTTACTTTCGTCTTAAAAATCTACACCTTATTACAACCCTTACAACTTATTATAACCTTTGCAACAACAAACCTTAATCCCTTCTTCCGCCACGGCCGCCGCTTCTGCCGCTCATCCCGCTGCCGCCGCCACGGCTGCGGTTAGGGTTGCCGAAACCCCGACTTCGTTGATTTGAAGAAGACGGGCCTTTTTTCTTGCCTTCCTCATGTTTGGCAACTATGCTTTGCGGGCTCATAGGATAAGGGTGTCCTTCTTCAACCGGTATCTGTTTCGAGATCAGTTTATGAATATCCTTTAAAAATTCTATTTCTTCTTCATCACAAAAAGATAGCGCGATGCCATTTAAACCTGCGCGGCCAGTACGGCCAATGCGGTGTACATAGGTTTCGGGGATGTTAGGCAGTTCATAGTTTATAACGTGTGTTAGTTCATCAATATCGATACCACGGGCTGCAATATCTGTAGCTATCAATACGCGGGTAGTACGATTTTTAAAATTGCTTAGTGCCCGCTGACGTGCATTTTGTGATTTATTGCCATGTATAGCTTCGGCAGTTATGCCAACGCGAACAAGGTCTTTTACCACTTTATCGGCGCCATGCTTGGTGCGGGTAAACACCAGGGCCGTTTTTATGGCTTTATCCTTTAATAAATGGATCAGCAATGCCCTTTTATCATTTTTCTCTACATAAAATAAAGATTGTTGTATCGTATCGGCAGTTGACGACGGTGGTGTAACCTCAACTTTTTCAGGCTTGGTTAATATGGTATTGGCAAGTTGCTGAATTTCATTTGGCATGGTAGCCGAAAAAAACAGGGTTTGCCTTTTAGCAGGCACTTTGGCGATGATCTTTTTAACATCATGAACAAAACCCATATCCAGCATACGGTCGGCCTCATCAAGCACCAGCATACGGATATGCTCCAGGTGCACATAGCGCTGGTTTATTAAGTCGAGCAGGCGGCCAGGTGTGGCCACTAAAATATCAACGCCTCTTTTTAAAGCATCGGTTTGCGGGTTTTGTGATACACCGCCGAAAATAACAAGATGTTTTAGACCGGTATGTTTACCATAATTGGCAAAGCTTTCATCAATTTGTATGGCCAGCTCGCGGGTAGGAGTTAAAATAAGCGCCTTTATGGTTTTTTGTTCCTTGTGCTGCAGCCTGTCCTGGTATAAAAGCTGTAAAATCGGGATAGCAAAAGCCGCAGTTTTGCCGGTGCCGGTTTGGGCGCAGCCAAGCAGGTCTCTATTTTGTAATATAATGGGGATGGCTTGTTCCTGTATTGGGGTGGGCGTGGTATAGCCCTCGGTTTTTAAAGCCCTTAAAATAGGCTCAATTAAATTTAAATTTTCGAATGACATGTATTGTATGTAATATGTGTGCTAACGCGAAGCATAAGCGGGGATCTGAAGTATTTATCGGTGATCAACCTTAAGCGAAACGGGTAATTATCGGCAAAGATACGTTTTTTATTGGTAAGTAGTATTTGTAGCTGAAAGCTAAAAGGATAAAGCTGAAAGCAGTCATTTAATTTTTGATTCGACGAGATTTGACAACTTTCAAAAAGTTGTCAAATCTAATTTTCATCTAAACCTTTTACCTCCGTTTCCGGCTTCTTCTTAACCCACGCATGTATCAAAATAATAAATGTCCCGGCCATAATTGACATATCGGCAACGTTAAACACGCCTGTTTGAAATATCACGAAGTTTATATGCATAAAATCAGTAACAGAGCCATAAACCATACGGTCGTAAAGGTTACCGGCGCCACCGCCGACTATAAGGATAATGCCAAATAAAACAACCCGGTTAAGGTTTGTTTTTGTTAAAATAAAATACAGGCCAAATAACAAGGCTACTAAAGGCAAAACATTTAAGAGTATAGTTTTGGCGGGGCCCGAAAGCGAATCGCCAAGACTTAAAAATGCCCCTGTATTTTCCACTTTGCTAAATGTGATATGGTCGTTTAGAAAGCCTATATGCGAATAGTAATTCATGTTATGCCTGACGATAGTTTTCGAAACCTGGTCGCAGCCAATATTTAGTGCAAGGATTAATAGTATGATGATGTTTCTTAAAAACCTGTTTGTTTTCATAGTGCAAAGATAATTGTCTGAACCCGGATTGACCTGATTTTTATGATTCATCTGATTTGAGTGTCAGAGTTGGGATTGTTGAATTTATATTAATCCGATTTGTTTTCATCAGATTAATCTGTAAAATCAGGTCAATCCCGGTTCAGACAAAAAAGGCCGACCTGATGGGCCGGCCTAAAGTAATTCGTGTAATTCGATTTTATTCGAAAAAATTAATGCTTTTTAAAATATTTAAAATCCTTGCCAATAAACCTTGCGCTATCGCCTAATTCTTCTTCAATACGCAATAACTGGTTGTATTTAGCAACCCTGTCAGACCGGGATAACGAACCGGTTTTTATCTGCCCGCAGTTTAATGCTACCGCAAGATCAGCAATGGTAGAATCTTCAGTTTCACCGGAGCGGTGGCTCATTACCGTTGTATAAGCATTGTTTTGCGCCATTGATACCGTGTTAATGGTTTCGGTTAACGAACCGATTTGGTTTACTTTTACAAGGATAGAATTACCCACGCCTGCATCTATACCTCTTTTTAAACGGATCACGTTGGTAACAAATAAATCATCGCCAACCAACTGGGTGGTTTTGCCCAATTTTTCGGTTAGTGTTTTCCATGCAGCCCAATCATCTTCGGCCAAACCGTCTTCAAGGGAAACGATAGGGTATTTTTTAACCCAATCTACCCAATAATCAACCATTTCATCAGGAGTAAGCTCCCTTTTATCTGATTTTTTAAAGATGTAAAGGCCTTTTTCCTCATTATAAAACTCGCTTGAAGCAGGATCCAGCGCAATACAGATATCCTCGCCAGGCCTGTAACCAGCTGCTTCAATAGCTTGCAATAAGGTTTCAATGGCTTCTTCGTGCGATCCGAAATTAGGTGCAAAACCGCCTTCGTCGCCAACAAGGGTCGAATATCCTTTTTTATGTAAAATGCCTTTAAGTGTATGAAAAGTTTCGGTACCCCAGCGTAACGCTTCAGAAAAAGTAGGCGCACCAACCGGCATTATCATAATTTCCTGGAAATCTACTTTATTATCCGCATGTGCGCCGCCATTAAGGACGTTCATCATAGGTATCGGCAACGTATTTGCATTTACACCGCCTATATAACGGTACAAAGGCTGGCGGCTTTCCTGCGCGGCTGCTTTTGCAACAGCTAAGGATACGCCTAAAATAGCGTTTGCGCCCAAATTACCTTTATTATCTGTGCCGTCAATTTCCAGCATCAGTTTATCAATAGCATTTTGTTCGAAAACATCAATGCCCTGTAATTCTTTGGCAATGCTATCATTTACATTGGCAACAGCTTTTAAAACGCCTTTGCCCATGTATTTTGATTTATCATTATCACGAAGCTCAACAGCCTCATGCGCGCCTGTAGATGCCCCTGAAGGAACAGCAGCACGGCCAAGGGCGCCATTTTCGGTTAAAACATCTACTTCAATAGTAGGATTGCCGCGCGAATCAAGTATCTGGCGGGCATGGATATCAATAATTAAGCTCATTGGAATTGGTATTTGTCAATAAAATGCACATAGTGTAAATAGTACACTATATAGATATAGTTTTCAAATATACAATTTCCGGTAAATTATGTATGAAATTACTTGAAGATTAACATAAAATTAATGTGACACTTATGATTTAAGCAAATAAAACTAAAATCGAACATCCCAGGGAGTACCTTGTTACCCAAATCCGACATCAAAATATTCGCACTTAAGTGCATTAACTGTGTCAGTAAATTATTTGTACATCCCTATGTGGTTGACCCAAGCGCCGTTTTGAGCTTGCCCTTCTTTAGTTTAACTTCTGGAAATGCTTCTAAAACAATCAGTAAGCTTAGTATAATGCCATAAATGACAGGGGCCTCCATGCCAAGCCTCCACTGGAAAAAAAACCAGCAGGATGATCCGGTAAAACCACCCAAAATAAAGCAGAAAATACAAATTATACCCCACATTTGCGGAAGTTTGGTCACGAGCCAAAACACCCCGCAGCAATAAACCAATTGTTCCAAAAGATAAGCATACCAGCCACGCATTAAGAAAAAACGGGAAAGCTGGTTGGCCTCATGCACGGTTTCAGGTTGACTCCAATAGCTTGCAGGCTGACCTATCAATGTGATTATCATATCTAATAGTAATGCGCCCACCATTACCCAGCGCAGCCTTTTGATAATTTTATCAGTGTTTGAATTGGTTTCAGCAAATGCCAAAAAAACGATTGTCGGGCCAAGGACCAAACTGTAGGCGAGCGGGCCCTGGACGCCAAGATGCCAGCGGATAGCTAACCAATTGGATGCCCCAAAGAAATGACCAAAAATAAAAGAGAAAATAACAGTTAAGGCCATGACCCGTGGAAGAGCGGATACGAGCAAAAACGCACCCAAAAAATAAATTACGTTTGCAATAAGGTAAGCCTGCCAGCCCCGGCCTATAAAAAATTCAAAAGTGTGATTAGTTTTATTATCAATAGATAATCCGTCAGCACGAATAGCTGTTTGTGCATGGTGCCAAAAACTATCCGCTTGGCCTAAAAGTGTAACGACTAAACTAAAAAGCATGGCAGCAAGCATTACCCAGCGGAGTCGTTTAACAATAGGATCGGTGCTTAGTTTAACAAGCGACATGGATTTAAGTCGTTTTATTACAGGTTTTTATCGATTATTTTGTGATTTCACTGATTATTGAAGTAATTTAACTTGATCCTTCCGAGAATCCTTAAATTCTGCTGCAAACAAATAAATCCGAAATCGAAATTCCGAATTCCGAAATTAAACCTACTCCCACTTAAACGTTTTCACCGCTACAGCATACACAACAATAAACCATATACCCAATATAAGCAGGTCGTGGGTTACATCGCCTAAGCCTGCGCCTTCAAAAGCAACATTACGCATGGCGTCGTTCAGGTAGGTTAAGGGCAGTATATTACTTAACCCCTGCAGCCACGATGGAAAGGCCGTAGTGGCAAAAAAGGTGCCCGATAGTAAAAATTGAGGCAGCGTAATGATATTTGAAAGCGGCGGCACCGTGCTTTCATTTTTGGCTATGCCTGATATGATAAACCCGAAGCCCATAAAAATGATGAGTCCGAGTGCTGAAAGCACCAGCATGTTCGCCACGGTTGTTAATCCATGTACAAGTGTAAACCCAAAAAAGTAGTGCCCCACAGTTATAATAAACAATGCGCCTATCCATGAAAATACTAAACGCGCTAAAGCTTCGCCTAAAACGATGCTGTATTTTTTTACCGGCGTTGCAAAAAAACGTTTGATTACCAGGGTTAAACGCAGGCTCAAAAATACAAAGGCGGTACCAAAAACACCGCTGCTGAGCAGTGAGAAACCGAGCATGCCGGGCAGTATAAAGTCGATATATTTATATTCTCGACCATGCACCGTTGCCTCTTTTAATTCGGCAATTGGTTGCTGTATTGTATTTCCGCGACTGTTGATGCGAAAAAACATGCCATCTAATAATGACTTCAGCACACCATCTTTTTGTGCAGAAGCCGTGGTGTACTTAACATCAAGCGTAAAATACGGAGGGGTGTTGTGCCGTTGAATATCGATAATGGCATCAATGTCCCCTTTTGAAAGGTTGGTTGCCATTTCCGCAGTCGATTGGTTTTTTACAAAATTTATTACCGGAACCTGCTTTAAATGCTGATAAATAGAATCGGCGCTCGTTGTATCACAAGTTTTGGCAACACCCACATTCACTGTAACAGGGCTGCCCCCAATATTGGCAAAAACAACAATAAATATTAACGGGAACGCCAAACTAAATACCACCGCCGAAGGGCTGCGGATAATGGATCTAAAACTGGCTAATGCTATGGCCAGGGTTGCGCGGGTGTTGCTGTATTTCTTCATTTGGTTCATTAGTTCACTGGTTCATTAGTTCATTGGTATTTGCCGATTTGCAAACTCTACGCTGCAAGTTGCTCCCCCTTTAGGGGGCTGGGGGGCTCACCCTTCCCGCCACTCCTTGCCTGTCATATTAATAAAAACGTCTTCGAGGTTGGCTAATTTTACTTGTTTTTTACGTTCAAAGCCTGATGCTACCAGTTGGTCGATAAAGTGGTTGGGGGTGTCAATGCCGATGATATGGCCGCCGTCAACAAACGCCACGCGGTCGCATAATTCTTCGGCTTCGTCCATGTAGTGGGTGGTAATTACTACAGTGGTGCCGGCATCGCGTATCTCACGAATAAGGTCCCACAAATTACGGCGAGCCTGCGGGTCGAGGCCGGTGGTGGGTTCATCCAGGAAAATTATCTTCGGATTATTAATAAGTGTGGTTGCAATAGAAAAGCGTTGCTTTTGCCCACCGGATAAATCTTTATATTTTGATTTGGCTTTATCGGTCAATGCTACCTTCTCCAGCATTTCTGTCGGGGTTTTATCAATCCCATATAACCCGCAAAATAGTTTAATAAGCTCAGAAAGGTTTAAATTTGGATAATAGCCCGCCGATTGCAATTGCACACCGATACGCTGTTTAATTTTATCGGCATCATGTTCTATTGATAAGCCATCAACGGTTACTTCGCCTGATGTTTTTTCGCGAAGTGTTTCAATGATCTCAAGGGTCGTAGTTTTGCCGGCACCGTTCGGGCCAAGCAGACCGAATATCTCGCCATCATAAACTTCAAAGCTTATTCCCTTTACGGCTGCAAAATCGCCGTAGTTTTTTACCAGGTTTTTTACTGTTATAATAGGTTGTTTTGCCATGCCGTAAAAGTCGTTTACAAAATTGATATTTCCATTATTTTTTCTGCGAATGGCAGAAATATGATGATGAACGGTATCATCCTGCTCCCCCAGCCCCCTCTAAATCTCACCCGGTAGGGGAGACTTTTTCTTTTCAAAGCCCTCTCCTTTGGAGAGGGTTGGGTGAGGCTTATTTAATCAAATGCCCCAGCGAATGTATGATTGCATGTAAATGTGAGGCGAAATGCATTGCGAAGTGTACAATTTGTATGGCGAGTAAAGTTTTCATGACACTGATTGATTTATAGATCAAATGTGCTAACAGTACCCGTTTTTAAGTAAGGCTTTTAGGCGAAGGGTGGCAAATATCCGGTAAATAGCGGTAATTTGGCGATGAATGGGATTAGGGGCGTGTAAAACTTACGAAGTTTCAAAAACTTCGTAAGTTTCCACAATTACTTCATCAACTCGATAAAATCGTCAAACAAATACCGGCTGTCATGCGGGCCGGGTGATGATTCAGGGTGGTATTGTACCGAGAACGCTTTTTTACCTTTTACCCTGATACCTTCGATGGATTGATCGTTGAGGTTAACATGGGTGATCTCCACTTTATCTGATGCCCTTACTGCTTCCGGTACAACGCCAAAGCCATGATTTTGTGAGGTAACCTCGCAGTGGTTAATGATTATATTTTTTACAGGGTGGTTTAAGCCACGGTGGCCGTTAAACATTTTTTTGGTAGGGATATCATTGGCTAAGGCCAGCAATTGGTGGCCAAGGCAAATGCCAAACATGGGTTTTTCAGACGCTAAAATATCTTTTACCGTTTCGATAGCATAAGGCATGGCAGCCGGATCGCCAGGGCCGTTGGAAATGAAATAGCCCGTAGGCGCAAAATCTTCTTCCATTTCTGCGAAAGTGGTTTTTGCAGGGAAAACTTTAGCGTAAATATCCCGGTCGTCAAAGTTGCGGAGGATGTTTTTCTTCACGCCAAGATCGAGCACAGCTACTTTGTATTTAGCATTTTCATCACCGAAGGTATAGGTTTCAGTGGTTGAAACTTTAGAAGATAGCTCAAGCCCATCCATTGACGGCACTTCGTCAAGTTTGCTTTTTAATTCGTCAATGTCTAATATTTCCGATGAAATAATAGCATTCATGGCGCCTTTATCGCGGATATGCCTAACCAGCTGCCGGGTATCAATATCAGAAATACCTACAATATTTTGTTCCTGGAAATAATCCTGTATCGATTCGTTTGCTTGTTTGCGGGTATAGTAAATGTTATAATTTTTACAAACCAGCCCTGCAATTTGTATGTTGCCCGATTCAACTTCCTTGTCAGCAATGCCATAATTACCGATATGTGCATTGGTAGCTACCATAATTTGCCCGAAATAGGAGGGATCGGTAAAGATTTCCTGGTAACCGGTCATCCCGGTATTAAAGCAGATCTCGCCGGTTGTTGTGCCCATCTTTCCGGCTGCTTTTCCATAAAAAACAGTTCCGTCAGCCAGTAATAATACCGCCGGTAATTTGGTGAAATAAGTCATTGTTCAAAAAAATTGAATAGTTAAAAAGCCGGTTTGCCTGGTGCAGCGCCCCTTGAAAACAGGCCGAAAAATTGAAGTGAGATACTTCTTGATTCACGGCGCAAAAATAGGTTTTTATTTCGGAATTCGGAATTTCGATTTCGGATTTTTTGTGTTCACATCTAACGGCATTTTTGTATTTTGGCATAGTACATTTTATTTGACAATAAATACAGGTATTTACTGTTTCTATAACTCATGGCTTTATATGTCTGCACTGTTTTTTAGGTATTATATTGATGTCACAAAATACAACCTGTTTTTCTGTGTTTTATTTACTATCATAAGGGCTAATTTAATTGAGGGGATTATACTTTTTGGGACAGTTGGTGTACTTATATCGTTTGCCGCTTACAGATACTTTAATAACATTGAATATTATTTTTATATTAATGGCGGATTGTCTAAAAAACGTTTACAATTAACAACCTTTGTCATCAACCTGGTATTTTCATCCCTTATATTACTTATATGGTGCATACGCTACAGGTAAAATCCATTACCCATAGTTTCGGGAAAAGGAACATACTTTCACAATGCAGTATTGAATGCAAAACAGGAGAAGTTATTGGCATTTTTGGTAGAAATGGATCTGGCAAATCAACCATTTTTAAAATCCTTTTTGGTACGTTAAAGCCAGATCAATTAACGCTTTACTTAGATGGTTATTTATGGAAAGGAAATTCCGGTCTTAATGCTTTTATTGGCTATCATCCACAGGAAATTATGCTGCCAAAAAGCTTGAAGGTGAAGGATTTGATCCCGATCTATATTAGAGATGCCGAAAACCAAAATAAAGTATATTATATACAGGGAATTCACGATATGCTGACTAAAAAAGTAGGAGATTTATCACCTGGTCAGCAGCGTTATTTACAATTTATTTTGTTATTAAATTTAAATCATCATTTTATTTTACTTGATGAACCATTTTCAATGGTTGAACCTTTGTATAAAGATTTAATCAAGCAAAAACTGATTGAATATAAACCACACAAAGGATATATAATTACCGATCATTATTACCTTGATGTTTTAGAAGTTTCGGATAAAATTAACCTCATTAAAAACGGTAAAATTATTCCAATCTCAAACGTTGAAGAATTAAAAGATTTTGATTACCTCTCTAATCAATCAATTATATATTGATAATTAATTACGGCCAAAAAACAAATCCGAAATTGAACATCCGAAATCCGAAATCGAAAATAATTCCGAAATCGAACATCCGAAATCCGAAATCATAAATACATTTGTACCCACTAAAACTATTATCCATGTCGGTACATAAAGAAGTTAAAAGGATCACTACGCATATTTTGCAGGAAATGAAAGCCCGTGGTGAAAAGATCGCCATGCTTACTGCGTACGATTATTCGATGGCGGCTATTGTTGATGAGGCCGGTATGGATATCATCCTGGTTGGCGATTCGGCGTCAAATGTTATGGCCGGTCATGAAACCACATTGCCTATAACGCTCGACCAGATGATCTACCATGCCTCATCGGTAGTGCGCACTGCAAAACGGGCATTGGTGGTGGTCGACTTGCCTTTTGGGTCGTACCAGGGCAATTCAAAAGAAGCGTTAAATTCTGCTATCCGTATCATGAAGGAAGCTGGGGCGCATAGCATAAAAATGGAAGGCGGTGTTGAAATTTCTGAATCTGTAAGCAGGATACTCACCGCAGGTATCCCGGTTATGGGGCATTTGGGTTTAACACCGCAGTCAATTTACAAGTTCGGTACTTATACCGTAAGGGCAAGGCACGAAGCTGAAGCGCAAAAACTCCGCGAAGACGCCCTTAAATTACAGGAACTTGGCTGCTTTGCTATAGTACTCGAAAAAATCCCGGCTGTCCTGGCAAAAGAAGTAAGCGAAAGTTTAAATATACCCACTATAGGAATTGGCGCAGGCCGCCATTGTGACGGACAGGTTTTAGTGATCCACGATATGCTTGGCATTAACAAAGGCTTTAAACCCCGCTTTTTACGCCAGTATGCTAATTTGAACGAAATAATGAACGGCGCGATAAAAAACTATATAAGTGATGTGAAAACGAAGAGTTTTCCGGATGAGAAGGAGCAGTATTGAGTAGGTTCATGGTTCATAGTTCATGGCAACTGCAAAAATGCCTGTTCTTTACATATCATTGACTCTTTTACTATGAACCATGAACCATGATCTATGAACTATAAATGACCAAAGTCAACATAAAATATATCAACCTCGAAATTACTGACAGTGATATCCTTTATGAGGATAATCACCTTATTGCGGTGAACAAACGTGCGGGTGATATTGTGCAGGTGGACGAAACGGGTGATGAATCGTTGGAGGACAAGGTTAAGAAGTACATCGCCAAAAAATATAATAAGCCCAATGGCGCTTTTTTGGGTGTGGTGCACAGACTTGACAGGCCCGTTAGCGGGGTTATCCTGTTTGCTAAAACCAGCAAGGCGCTTGAGCGGATAAACGCCCTGTTTAAAAGCCGCGAAATGCACAAAACCTATTATGCCGTTGTCCGTAACAGGCCGCAGCCTGAAGCCGGGAATTTAGTGCACTGGCTTTTAAAAAACCCACAGAAAAACATAACTAAGGCGCATTATCACGAAATAACCGGGAGCCAGCGGGCCGAGTTAAACTACAAACTGGTTGGCGAACTTAACGGCTATTATTTAATAGAGGTTGACCCGATAACCGGCCGGCCGCACCAGATCAGGGTACAGCTTTCAACGCTGGGGTGCCCTATTGTCGGCGATAACAAATATGGCTACCCCCGCGGCAGTTTGCGAAAAAGCATTTGCCTGCATGCCCGTAAACTGCAGTTTATCCATCCCATAAAAAAAGAACCGGTACTTATTATTGCCCCTTTACCAAAAGATGGTTTTTGGGAAAAGTTTGAGGGGATGATGGAAGGGTAAGTTTGAATTTTCTGAAAGTGTTCTGTTTGTTTTTGAGATCATACCTTTCGACTGCGTACTATTTCCAGTCATCCGGATGAATATTTTCACACGATTCTGCTATTATCCGCTCCATTTCCTCAGCTTCATCTTTCGACCAAATGCCTGAAAATTCTCTAAAACCGGGCCCTTTTTTTATATTTTCGTCCTTTATAGATTTTTTCATAAAATCCTCCAATGCGGATAAGGTGGCCTCACTATTTATTTTGAGTACTTCTTCTATGATATGTAGTTTTTTTACTTCTGCGTACATGACATGGAAATTTTAATTATAAACCTTATCCTAACTATTGTCTTATGTACAAATATACAAAACTTCTTACAGTATTTTTATCGGTAATGGATTGATTCAAATTCCTATTTAAACACCCAACTCACAACCCCAACACCTTTTCCCAAATTCCAACATCCACCAAAACCCCATCCTTCAAGCTTTTCTCCCTTGTTCTTAATGTATTTTCACCGGGATAAAAAATTGACCCGCCCTCATGCTCGGGCCGACTGGTTTTGGTATAATCGATGATCTCTTCAATTAAATGCGCAGTATGTTCGCTATTACCAGGTTCTATACAGATAAAAACCTGTGAAACACCTGATTCGTTTTCGCTTTTAGTAACTTTGGCCGTTGAGTTTCCCTGGCTGAGCACAGTAGCAAGCAGATCGAGTACAAGGGACAGGCCCGAACCTTTCCAGAAACCAATGGGCAATAACCGTTGCGATTCAAGGATCTCAGCGGCACTCGTGCTTAAATTACCTTCTGCATCATAACCGCCGGGTAGCGGCAGCTCCAGGTTGTTTGATTTATATTGATTAAGCTTGCCTACAGAGTATTGCGAAATGGCCATATCAAGTACCACATGCCCGCTCTTTCGTGGTATGGCAATAACTAAAGGATTGTTGCCTAAACGGGGGTCGATACCGCCCCAGGGCGGCAGGTTGGCTATGGTATTGGTAAAACAAATGCCAATAAAACCGGCCTCTGCGGCCTGCCAGCCATAAGCGCCGGCACGCATCCAGTGATTTGTGTTTCTAATTGCCACACAGCTTATGCCGTTTTCTGTCGCAAGTTCAATAGCCCGCCCCATGCAAAAGCGCGCATTCAATATGCCCGCACCTAAATTTCCGTTCCACTGCTCAAGTGATCCGAATGTGTTTTCTTTTGTCGCTTCGGCATCCGGTTTTACGAGCCCTTTTTTTACATATTCAACAAACGTAGGGAAACGGTTCAAGCCATGCGTATATACGCCGTCCCTGCTGTTTTCAGCAAAAATGGTGGCACATACTTCAGCTTTTTCCTCAGTAAAATTCAGGGAAAGTAATACCCGTTTAAATTCGGATTTTAGTTGGTTGAAGGGAACGGTCATGGGGTGGTTTTTAGTTGATAGGGTTGATTATATGAGTGGTTGAATTTAGTCCACCGACTTTTCTTTCTTTTCTCACCATTCACTACTCACCACTCACTACTCACTTATAAAGATGCCATATCAATCACAAACCTATAACGCACGTCGCCTTTTATCATGCGTTCATAAGCTTCATTAATATAATCGATATTTATTACTTCAACATCCGAGGTGATGCCATGTTCGGCGCAATAATCCAGCATTTCCTGTGTTTCTTTTATCCCGCCAATTAGCGACCCGGCCAAACGGCGGCGTTTCATGATCAGGTTAAAGGCTGCCACTTTAGGCGCTTCAGGCGGAACGCCGACGAGTATCATAGTGCCATCTAATTTAAGCATTGGCATAAAAAAATCATATTCGTGCTGTGCCGAAATTGTATTGATGATGAAATCAAAAGTGCCTGCTACTGCTTTTACCTGTTCAGGATCACTCGTTACCACAAAATGATGCGCGCCAAGTTTTTCGGCATCCGCTTTTTTTGATGCTGATGTACTTAGTACAGTAACTTCTGCACCTAATGATGCGCCAAGTTTAACGGCCATGTGCCCCAAACCGCCAAGCCCGACAACACCCAGTTTATTGCCTTTGCCAATTTTCCACTCCATTAAAGGCGAGTACGTAGTTATCCCGGCGCATAACAGCGGCGCAACGCCTGCTAATGGTAATTTATCAGAAATATGGAGGGTGTAATTCTCATCAACCACTACCTGGTTTGAATAGCCGCCATAAGTAGGGTTACCTTCTTTATCGCGGCCATTATAGGTAGCTACCATGCCAACATCACAATATTGTTCCAAACCAGCCAGGCAGCTTGGGCAATGGCGGCAACTGTCGACAAAACAGCCTACGCCGGCAGTTTCGCCAACTTTAAATTTTGTTACCTGGTCGCCTACTTTGGTTATTTTTCCAACAATCTCATGCCCCGGTACCATCGGGAAAATGGAACCGCCCCATTCATCGCGCACCTGGTGAATATCCGAATGGCAAACGCCGCAGTAAGCGATCTCTATCTGTACATCATGCGGGCCAACCTCGCGGCGTTCAAATTTAAATGGCGCTAATGGGATCTTTGCTTCCGGCGCGGCATAGCCTTTTACTGGTATCATATCGTTTTTACATTAAGTTTAGTGTGGTAACAAATATATATGAAATGCGGATTAGGAATTGTAAGCGGAAAACCATTTTTTGATCACAGAT
>Ga0206864_1198_pt1 | contig 17868 bp, 17 predicted proteins | sample Alteio_BWOrgCont_42_FD_152632 | JGI IMG/M metagenome (GOLD analysis project Ga0206864, IMG submission 152632) | Enriched cells from forest soil in Barre Woods Harvard Forest LTER site, Petersham, Massachusetts, United States -... | ecosystem: Environmental > Terrestrial > Soil > Temperate forest >...
TTCAAGCTGGGGCATAGGAAATGTGGTTACCGAAGAGATTCGTGACCGGCTGAAAAAAATAAATGAAGATGCGCTCAAAGCAAATGCACCAAAAGGTTCCGGCACACAAAAGATAGGCGATTTTTACTACACCGGGATAGATAGTGCAGGCATCGAAAAAAGCAGGTATCTCTCCATTACAACAACAATTGAACTTGATTGATCAGGCCAAAGATGCACAGGATATACTAAACGCAGCTGCTATATTAACCACGGTTGGCGCCCGCAATTTCATCGGGATGCGGGTAGGGCAGGATGATAAAAACAGTTCGAAAATGATGGTGCAACTGGGCCAAACAGGCCTTGGCCTGCCAAACCGCGATTATTATTTTAAAACGGACGCGCGTACTACCCGGATCCGCTCCGACTATACCGACAAGTATTTACCAACCCTGCTAAAACTTTCCGGGTGGGATGAACAAAGGGCAGCAGCAGGCGCCAAAAGCAATTACAATATAGAAAAATTCCTGGCCGACAGCAGCCGAAAACTGGAAAATTTACGTGATCCCTATCACAACTATAACAAAATGACCATCGCGGCTTTAAACAGTTTAACACCCGGCATTGAATGGAACGGCTTGTTTACAATGATGGAGCTGAAACCGGTGGATTCTGTAATTGTTGGCCAGCCGGAATATTACAGGGCCGTAAATCAGGCTTTAAAAACTTTTAGTGTTGACGACTGGAAAGCTTACCTGCGGCTAAAGCTGCTCGCCTCGTATGCACCTTATTTAAATGAAGCTTTAGCAGAAGAAAGTTTTCGGTTTGGCGGAAAAGTATTACGAGGCCAAAAAGAGCAGCTGCCACGCTGGAAGCGGGTGCTGGATACTGAAAACGGCCTGATGGGCGAACTTTTGGGTCAGTTATTTGTTAAAGAATATTTCCCTGAAAAGGCCAAAATAAGATATATGGCAGAGGTTGAGGCCATCAGGCAGGCGTACAGGGAACATATTATGAAACTTGACTGGATGAGCCCTGAAACAAAACAAAAAGCGCTGATTAAATTAAATGCCATCCATCCGAAAGTTGGCTACCCTGATCAATGGAAAGATTTTTCGACACTCACTATCAGCCGTGATTCGTACGCAGGGAATATATTGCAGGCCAGGCATTGGTCGTACCTGGTTAATATAAATAAATTGGGCAAGCCCGTAAATCACCAGGAATGGAATATGACCCCGCAAACTTATAATGCCAATTACAGCCCATCGAACAATGAAATTACGTTGCCTGCCGCCCAACTGCTGATTCCAGGAATAAAAGATGAGGACGTTGATGACGCAATGGCTTATGGTTATGTAGCAGCATCGGTGATAGGCCACGAAATAACCCACGGTTTTGATGACGAAGGCAGGCAGTACGATGCCAAAGGCAATTTAAAAGCCTGGTGGACACCTCAGGACTCTGTACAGTTTACAAAACGTGCGCAAATGCTGATCGACCAGTTTAATGGCTATGTGGTGTTGGATAGCCTGCATATAAATGGTAAAGCGACCCTCGGCGAAAACATTGCCGACCTGGGCGGTATTGTTTTGGGTATTGATGCTTTTAAAAAGACAAAACAATACAAAGAAGGTAAAAAGATCAACGGCTTTACCCCCATGCAGCGCTTCTTTTTAGGCTACGCCTTAAGCTGGCTAAGCCACCAGCGCGACGAAGTATTGGCTAACCAGATCCTGACCGATGTTCATGCTCCTGCATTTTTGCGGGTAAATGGCCCTTTTAGTGATGTGCCGGAATTTTATGAAGCCTTCAATATTAAAAAAGGCGATAAAATGTGGGTTGACCCTGGTAAAAGAGTAAAAATCTGGTAAAAATTTCTCCTCAACCCCTCCTTTTGACGAATGCGGAAGCTTTTATAATGGCTTTATCTATATTTGCCCTATGCAGGTTTTAGCGTTATCAATAGGGCAGCACATCGCCGAAGAATTTAACCAAACTACACCATTAGAGTGGTTTGGGGCTATAACTTGTATTGGTTGTGTTTACCTGGCTGCAAAACAAAGCATTTGGAACTGGCCTGTTGCCATAATTAGTGTTATTGCTTATACTATTGTTTTTTTTAACAGTCAGTTGTATGGCGATGCGGGTCTACAGGTATATTTCCTGGGTACAAGTGTTTATGGCTGGTATTTTTGGATAAAGAAAAAAGAAAGGCATGAAAAACCTGTAACCAGCCTCAACGGCAAACAATATGCACTTGTAATTATTGTTACCCTCATTCTTTCACTACTATTAGGCCTGTTTCTAAAGAAATTTACACCTACAAATGTGCCATACATTGACGGTTTTTGTACTGCCATAAGTTTTGTTGCACAAATATTAATGACCCGCAAAGTGCTGCAAAACTGGGCCTTATGGATATTTGTTGATATATGCTATGTGCCTTTATACATTTACAAAAATTTATATGTAACCGCTATATTGTATATAGTCCTACTGGTATTGGCATGGTTAGGCCATGTTGACTGGCAAAAGGAGTACAAAAAAGTGTTGCCTGCATCCGAACTTCTGAATTGAAAACATCCGAAATGGAAAATCTGAAACGGCGAAGCCCTCTTGAGCGCCTTAAAAAAATAAACACTGGCGAAAACTCCGAAATCAAAAAGATAGCTATTGTCGGCCCTGAATCAACGGGGAAATCAACCATGTCAGCTTACCTGGCAAAATATTATAATACAGTTTGGGTACCTGAATTTGCGCGTGGATATTGCGAAAAGTTAACTGAACCGCCTACCTGGCAGGATGAAGTTAATATGTTTTATGGCCAGTTAGCACTCGAGAAGGAAATCTCACCAAAAGCAAACAAGCTGCTTATTTGCGATACTTCATTTATTACAGTAAAAATATGGAGCGATTATACTTTCGGCAAAACACCACAGGAAGTTCTTGACGAATTGCCGAAACACCCTTATGATCTTTACCTCCTTTTAAATATCGATCTCCCCTGGGAAGAAGACCCGCTACGTGATTTCCCCCACATGCGCGAATATTTTATGGAGATTTGGCATAAAGAATTACAGGCCTTAAATGCAAAGTATGTTTTGATTTCAGGCACCGGGCCTGAACGGTATGATAATGTCGTTGCTGCTATTGATGAGTTTTTGATTTCGGATAGAACATAAATTAAGCAACCCTTTTACCTTTCGCCTTTTACCTTTCACCTACTTCAAAACAGTATACGCTATAAAGCTTGCCGCATAAGCCAGCACCGTCATATAGGCAAACTGAATAGCAGGCCATTTCCAGTTTTTTGTTTCACGGTACACTACGGCAACGGTACTGGCGCACTGCATGGCGAAGGCGTAAAACATCATCAGCGAAAAAGCTACGGCCAATGAAAATACCGGCTTACCTGTTTGCGGATCTACGGCTGACTTCATTTTTTTCTGTACGGTTTCCATTTTTTCAGCGCTGCCCTCAACGCTGTAAATGGTGGCCATAGTGCCTACAAAAACTTCACGGGCGGCAAAGGAGGTAATTAAGGCTATGCCGATTTTCCAGTCGAATCCTAACGGTCGTATTACGGGCTCAATCACATGGCCTAAAACACCGGCGTATGAATTTTCCAGCTTTTCGGAATTGATAGCTTTAGTAAGTTCGTCGGGTTTGAGGTGTTGTGTGTATTGGGGCTGCTTATATTTTTGTTCGATACGGGTAAAGCGGTCGCCCGGCCCGTAGGATGCCAAAACCCATAATATGACTGAAATGGCTATGATTACTTTCCCTGCCTGGAAAACAAAGGCTTTTGAACGTTCGTACATGGAGTAGGCTACATTGTTCCATCGCGGCATACGGTAAACAGGCAGTTCCATAATAAAATAGCCGCGTTCGCGCCCTTTTAATATGAGTTTAAACGCAAACGCGCAAACAATCGCCGATATAAGACTAAACACATACATGCCAGTAAGGGCCAGCCCCTGCAGGTTGAAAAGCCACCAAACATTGTGATTCGGCACAACCAATGCGATAAGCAGCGTATAAATTGGCAAACGTGCAGAACAGGTTACCAGTGGCGTAACCATAATGGTGATCATGCGGTCTTTCCAGTTTTCGATGGTGCGGGTGCTCATGATTGAAGGAACCGCGCAGGCAAAGCCACCAATAAGCGGAACAACTGATTTACCATTAAGACCAACCTTTCGCATCAGCTTATCCATCATAAAGGTAACCCGCGACATATAACCGGTATCTTCCAGTATGGAAATAAAAGCAAACAGAATAGCGATTTGCGGAATAAATACCATCACGCCGCTTAACCCGCCAATAACTCCATCAACCAATAAACCTGTTAGCGGCCCGGCGGGCAACAATTGATGCAGGTTGCTTTGTACCCAAACAAAAAAATCAGCGATCAGCTCCATCGGGTAGGCCGACCATGCGAAAATGGATTGGAACATGAACAGCAGCACAGCAAAAAAGATAATAAAGCCGAATACCTTGTGTGTGAGTATTTTATCAATCTTATTGCTTAATGTTTCATCCTGTGCTGTTTCAGGGACTTTTACGGTGTCATACAGCAGGTCGTTAATAAAGTTATAACGGGCAATAGTTTCAGAAGCCTGCGCTTTTTGCGAGTGAAAAGAAAATTCTTTTTCCAGTTCTTCAATGCGCTCACTTTCAGCAGGCGAAATGAATTTAATGGTTTCATGCTGGTGCGCCAGCTGCAAAGCATAGTAAGGATTGTCGAGCTTAAATTCATTGCTGATCTGCCCTATCAGTTGCGGAGCGATAGTTTCTACATCTATCGATTCTTCCTGCAGCGCAATTTTATTTGCGAAATTTATAGCGGCTTTTAATTTATCGATCCCTTCTGTTTTCCTTGCGGATATGGGAACAACCGGAACACCAAGTTTTTTTGCAAAAAGATCGATATCAATGTTAATACCCGACTTTTTCGCCAGGTCCATCATATTTAATGCGATGATGACCGGTATTTTTAAATCGGCAACCTGGGTATAAAGCAGCAAGTTGCGTTTTAAATTTGTTGCATCAAGTATTACAACTACAAGGTCGGGACTAAGGGGATTTGCTTTATCTGCCAGTATTGAAAATACGATGGATTCGTCCTGGCTTTTGGGGTAGAGGCTGTAGGTACCCGGCAAATCTATGATCTGCGCATTGCGGCCATCGGCTAACTGGCAAAAGCCTGTCTTTTTGTCAACAGTTACGCCCGGAAAATTTCCTATTTTTTGATTTAAACCGGTTAATGCATTAAAAAGAGTTGATTTACCGGTGTTTGGGTTTCCTACAAGTGCAACTCTTATATCGGCTTTCAAGGGTTAAAAAGCTATTGTAGAATAATAGTCGAGGCTTCAAATTTACGAAGGCTTAACTGGTATCCTGACACATTAATGGCAATTGGGTCGCCAAGCGGCGCAATACGCGAAACAGTGACCGCTTCACCAGGCAAACATCCCATTTCCATTAATTTTACCGACATTTCAAGGTCAGTAAACTCTTTTACAATTCCAATTGCCCCTTGTTTAAGTTCCGAAAGCGTCATATCATTAAAATCTTGGTCAAATGTAAAGCTTATTTAAAATTAATCCAAATAAGATTACATGATATAAATCACTTTTTTTGTTGTATCCCGGTCATTTTTTTAATGTGGGATATAATGTGGGAATATGCAGATGTGGAAATGTAATGATGAGGATTGAAAATTATAAGTAGCCATCGGATATTTGCATATTTTCAACACACCTGCACATTTACACATCCGCACATCTGCACATTCGTTTTAACCTTACTAAATTTGGGGCAATGACAGTTTTTGTGGAAAATCCCACATGACGAAAGTGAGATCAATCCCAACATCCCAACTATTATAAATTTTTTCTTTAACATAAAATTGGTTAAACGGTTATTATTATGTTAAACGGTTATTATTATAATAAAGATACAGGAAAGTGAGCAGGTAATTCGAAAACTGCTTTTATTAAACGCCGATCAGCGATTTGTAGCTATCGGCAGATAATAAGGCATCAACAGCCGATGCATCCTGAAGGGTAACTTTAACCATCCATCCATCGCCATAAGGGTCACTGTTAACCAGTTCTGGCTGTTTATCAAGCATAGGGTTAACTTCGGTAATTGTTCCGGCAACAGGCATAAACAGGTCTGAAACAGTTTTAACCGCTTCAACAGTACCAAAAACTTCATCTTTGGCAACTTCTTTGCCTATTGAGGTAATATCTATATAAACAATATCGCCTAATTCGCGCTGTGCAAATTCAGTTATGCCTATATAAGCTTCGCTGCCTTCAACTTTTATCCACTCGTGGTCTTTGGTATACTTTAGTCCTGCCGGAAAATCCATATTTTTAATTTTATGTTCCAAAAATAGCAAAACTTTTGAAGATACGAACCAAGAATAAAAGACAAGAATCAAGATATAAGAACAAGACCAATGAACTCATCAACCAGTGAACATTGAGACCCCGTTTGAGTATTAGAAACTAAACAGTTTATGATTTGTTATTCAAAAATAAAAACACAGCGATGAAAAATTGGGGGTTGACAATAATGATGGCGATAAGTGTATGGTTATTACAGGCTTGCAGCGGCAATGTAAAAAATGACAGCAAGGCTGATGCAGACAGCACAGCAGCATTAAAGGATACCATAACAAAACCAGGCGCTCATTTAGCAAAAGAAGATGCCCAATTTGCACTTAAAGCCGCAAGCGGTGGCCTTGCAGAAATTGCATTGGGTAAATTGGCACAACAAAAAGGGGAAAATATACGGGTTAAAAACTTCGGAATGATGATGGTAACGGATCATACCAAAGCAAACAATAAGCTAATGGTGCTTGCCAAAAGCAAAAACATCAGCTTACCTGCCTCACCGGCAGCAGCTGATCAAAAAGTCATTGATGAGTTATCAAAAAAATCAGGGAAAGATTTTGATGAAGCCTATGTGAATGATATGATCAATGACCATAAAAGTGACATTAAGGAATTTGTATATGCATCAAAAAATTGCAGCGACCCAGATTTAAAATCCTTTGCGGCAAAAACATTACCGGTATTGAAAAATCATTTAGATGCGATTAATACTATTCATGATAGTATGAAGTGAGGATATAAAATTTGTTTTCGTATATTTACTATCACAATTGAAAAATTAATAAAACTTAAATTATGAAAGTTATTAGCGTTAATGCATTGCATGATTATAAGTTACAAGTTACTTTTGACGACGGTGTTTCCGGAATTATTGACTTGAAAGGTTTCGTAGAAAACGGCATCTTTTCAGTTCTGCAAAAAGAAAGTTCATTTAATAAAGTATATACTAATGGCTATTCAGTAGCATGGAGTGATGAATTAGAAATTGATCCTTTAGCCATATACGCCGAATTGTTAAACAAAAAGCCTGAAGATATACTACTGCCAAATTTTAAGTATGCCACAAATTAGTTCTTTTTTAGGCATTGTCATACGGATGTTTTACCGCGATCACAATCCTCCACATTTTCATGCAGTTTATGCAGAACATGAAGGCCTGATTGATATTAATAAGTTAGAACTGATAAGCGGAAGACTACCGCCCCGGGTTTTGGGTTTAGTTATTGAATGGACAGCATTGCATCAAAAAGAACTAAATGATAATTGGGATAGGGCAAAACGACAAGAGCCGTTAAAATCAATAGAGCCATTGGTTTAAACAGAAATGCTTTTGAGGACAAGTTCCTTCCTCATCACATAATCATTCATCCAATACTTCCCAATTGGAATATCTTCTTCATAAACCACAACAAATCCCATTTTTTCATAAAAATTTTTGGATTTATTATAGCGGTTTACATTAAGGTCGAGGATGTGTTTGCCGGCTTCGAGGGTTTTATTGATTACTTCATTTATAAGTACTTTACCATAACCGTTACCCTGGGTTTCTGGCAGACAATAGAGTTTATGCAGCTTATAAATTTCGGGGTCTTCTTCACGCGGCGAGTAGGCGGCAAAGGCGACAGGCTTTTCGTCCTCTGTTAGCAAAAGATAAGTTTGGATACCATGTTTTAATTGGGATGACAGCTTTTCAACTGAATAAATTTCAGTTAGCATATAATCCAGCTGCTCTTTTTCATGTGTAGGCGAATAGGTATAGCGCCAGGTTTTTTCGGCTATTTCGCGAATGCTTTCAATATCATCCGACGTTGCTTTTCTGATAAAATACATGGCCAAATATATGTATTCCGATAAAAATACGCCGTAGAGGCGGGATGCATGTCGTCTCTACAATTCAAATTACGCCTGTCCTACGCCAAAATATTCTTCCAGTTCATTTAAGGTTGATGAGCTGGTGGCAATATCTTTAATGATCACCCCCTTTTCCATTAACAGGATACGCTCACAAACATCAGTAATATGGTTAAGGTCGTGACTTGAAATTAATGTGGTTACACCTTTGTTTTTATTCAAATCTTTCAACAGGCTTTTTAAACGAAATTGGGTGCTTGGGTCGATATTTGCAAAAGGTTCATCAAGCATCAATAATTCAGGATTTTGCAGCAGGCATGATACAACGCCAACCTTGCACTGGTTGCCTTTTGAAAGGTCGCGGATATATTTGCCTTTCTTTAATATCTCCCCATTAAAGAAATCAGCCATACCAGATAAAAAATCATCTACATGCGCCCGGCTTTGTTGGTGAAGCCCACCGATAAAATAAAAATATTCTTCGGGGGTAAGGTAATCTATCAAAAAACCTTCATCAAGGTATGATGCGGTATAGTTCTTCCATACCTCATGCCCGGCAACCACTTCACCGTTTGACAAAACTTCCCCGGTTTCGGGCCTGATCAGGTCAAGCATCATCCGGAACAATGTTGTTTTACCAGCCCCGTTATTGCCAACCAGGCCGACGCTTTCACCTTTCTTTATTTCAAGTTGAGGCACATTTACAACGGTAATGCCGCCATATATTTTTTTAAGGTTTTTAATTTCTATCATATTATTTGTTTCTGAAACCTTCAGCTATCTTGTATCTTTTGGTGTAAAAATCAGCTTCTAATTGTTTTATCCAAAAGCTGCGTGTAAAAATAAATACCAGGCCTGTAACGGCTAATAATGCGAGGCCAATATCGGCATGGCCAAACAGGGCGAAAGGCCCGTAAATTACGAAGGGCGTAATGAGCAATGGTAATGATAATATCCATTGATTGCCGCCAACTCCCTCCCAATTAAAAGCGGCACCCCGTGACAGGTCGATACGCTTATAATTGCGGTTGGCAAAAAACAGCACCATGGTGGTATTGATGCCTATATTCCATAAATACATTACAAAATGGATCATCAGCGTTCGCCAGCCAAAATATACATAAGGCGTTGTTAAAAGGAAAAACCCGGTTGATATGATGGTAAATAACAAATATTTAGCTTTTAAAAAATCCGTAAAGCTTATTTTACTGACCAATAAACCATCAAAATGGGATGCCTGCCAGCTAAACATAAACTGGCCGTAATTAATAATAAAAATCCCAGTCATAAACATCCCCACAAAAACCTTATAACCTTCGGAGCCAAGCTGTGGGTTGTTGTAAAATATCAAACCATAAAACATAATAAAAAGGCCCATTATCAAAGCAGAACGTGAGCGTTTGTTACGTAATATTAATTTTATCTCGTTACCAGCCAAATCGCCGACGGGGCCAAAACGGTCGAGCAATGGGTACTCGGTACTGCTTTTGTAGGATGAAGCCCCTCGTGAGCCAAGCTCTTCCAGGTACAGGTTCTGTTTGAGGTATAAAAAATTAAGGTAGTACATTAATACACCAAGCAATACTGGTAGTAATGCCAATACCGGGTGATTTATCAAATGCCCAAAAAATAAATAGGATATTTTACGGATGGAGATCAAATGCCACAAAAAATCAGATAAGCCAATTAATATAATTACCGCTGCGGCTATCAAAAATACCCAGCCGTTTAAATTGGCTTTCCGTTTTATATACAATGCCAGGTAATTATTAAATACCGTGAGGCCTGCTATTGAAATGATAAAGGCCAGGGCTGTTATAGCCCCGGAATCAGTAGCAACTATTTTTAAAACAAAGGGAACAAAAAGTATAAATGGCCATAAATTAAATACCGATAGCAAAGATGTAAAAGCCAGGTACCCGACCAGTGAATTGCGCTTAACAGGCAGTTGTAAATAAGGCTGAACGCGTAGGGTTGGCAGCTCCTGCAACTGAAGCCTCATAAAGAGATCGGATAGGTAATAGATGAGGATGATGCCACAGAATGAAACTACAATGTCTTCCTTTGGGAAAATCTTTTCTAAAACTGTATCAAGGAAAAAACCTAAAACAAGGACGTTAATTAACAGGTACAAAATCAAAAGGCCCATTACTATACGTATAGCAATGCTTTTGCCTGTATTTTTTGATCGCCAGAAAGCTTTTAACTCGTGCCGGATGAAAGTAGATGTCATGAATAAGCTTTAGATATTATAAATTGATTTATACGGTAATGATAGACAAAAAATTACATGTTTAATGAAAGTGTTAAATCTATTATTAAAATATATGCATTGGTCATATTGTTGCTCGTAATAAATTGCTCATCTCTATAAAAGTTCTCAGGTTCAAAAATTCCCCCTTTAGGGGGTTAGGGGGCTAATATTTATACCTGTCGCCCCAAAGTTTCTTTAACTTTTCTTTCGACTCCTGCTCCCGGGCATTGTTACCGGGATTATACAATTTTGTGCCTTTTATTTCGGCGGGGAGAAAATCAAGATCAGTAAAATTGCCTTCGTAGCTGTGGGCATATTTATAATCTTTTCCATAGCCCAAATTTTTCATCAGTTTGGTTGGGGCATTACGCAGGTGTAAGGGAACAGGAAGGTCGCCGGTTTGGCGTACTAAATCCATGGCAGCGCCAATGGCTGTAGTAGCCGAGTTGCTTTTAGCAGATGTTGCCAAATAAATTACCGTTTGGGATAAAATAAGCTGTGATTCGGGCATGCCGATTACGTTTACGGCATTAAAGCAGCTTTGCGCCAGCAGCAAAGCATTGGGATTGGCATTGCCAATATCTTCGGAAGCTAAAATGAGCATACGACGGGCAATGAACAGCGGGTCTTCGCCGCCAGTTATCATCCTTGCCAGCCAGTAAACCGCGCCGTTGGGGTCACTGCCACGCATGGATTTTATGAATGCCGAAATAATGTCATAATGCTGTTCGCCTGCCTTATCATACAGGGCCATATTTTGCTGCACATGTTCAAGGACGGCGTCATTGGTAATGACTATCTTTTTGCTATCAAAAGCATTTACCAGCAATTCAAAAATATTGAGCAGCTTACGGGCATCACCGCCTGATAAACGCAGCAATGCCTCATTTTCTTTGATTTCAATATTTTTGGTGCGGATCACCTCATCTTCCTTCATCGCCTTGGCGAGCAAACTTAGCAGGTCGTCCTCATCCAAAGGCTGCAGGATATAAACATGGCAGCGGGAAAGCAAGGCCGAGATAACTTCGAAAGACGGGTTTTCAGTCGTTGCGCCGATAAGTGTTACTATGCCGCGCTCCACAGCGCCCAATAATGAGTCCTGCTGTGATTTGGAGAAACGGTGAATTTCATCGATAAACAATATCGGCAGCATTTGGCCTTCGGCTTTTAGTATGGACGCCTTTTCAATAACCTCGCGCACATCTTTCACGCCCGAGTTAATGGCGCTTAGGGAGAAAAATGGCCTGTCGAGTGTTTGCGAAATAATATAGGCCAGTGTAGTTTTCCCCACACCGGGAGGCCCCCAAAAGATCATCGACGGTAGCGAGCCTGATTCAATAGCTTTGCGCAATACTGCGCCCGGCCCAACCAAATGTTTTTGCCCAACATAATCATCCAGGTTTTTGGGGCGCATGCGCTCGGCTAATGGCGGCAGGTTGTTCATTCAGTAAAATTCAGAAAAGTAAATGCTAAATCCTAAAAAAATTAGTATATTAGTTTGGTTGGCAATGATATACTAATTTTACACAAGTTTAATTTTAGCTTGGTTAATGATGTTTTTTTTGCTTGGGATATAGGATGAAAACACATCCAACAAAATTAAAATCTATAATGACCCCAATAATAAATATCAAACTGGATATAACGGCATTTTAAAGCTTGACCCCTTCTTTTTTGAAAAGTTCTTTCATTAAGGACTCCCATAATTCTTTACTATTTTCATCTTTGAAGTTGATTTTCATTTTTCCCATCTGAAAATCGACGTAAAAATCTTTTATCGTCATATAATCAATTGCCTTTTTGCCATTTTTTATCCATTCAATTTTATTATCTGGGGCTATTTTTAAAACACGAATTGCTCCTCCAATAACTTTCGTTTCACCGTATTTTTTTGCATAATCTATGATGGTTTTTTCTATGATATTGGCGTTTTCTTCACAACTGTTATTTGCAGAATAGGATTTATCAAAATCACTAAGTGTGTCACAGCATATAAAATTATCTTGGCCTATTTCGCTATGTCCGTATTTTACTTCATGCGTCGCATTATTATTAAATGAGACATGGGGCTTACCGCTAATGTATCCAGCTACCTGAAATTTTAGTTTTAATATATCATTGATTATAGGATGGTAGTTTTGGTCGATGAAATCATAAAATTTAAATATTACATTATCTACATTAACGGATCCATCTATTTGATTTTTAAATTTAGATAGGTAATAATATATGGTATGGTTTCCTATTGAGCCGTATCCAATATATGATAAAGCAAAGTTATCGAAGCAAAATATTTTTTCGACATAATCGTAGTATCCCAATGGGTTTTTATTGATAGTATCAGTTAAATCGCTGGTATGTTTTGCATTCCATCCAGCTCTACTATCAACACCCAATATAATCCCATCTTTAGATACTGCTGTTATTGAATATGATCCATGTGATATTAATTGTGATTTAACTAAATTACTTATGCTCATAAAGCAAAATATTAAAATAAATTTCATCATACAATTGTATTTTTTCGGTTTCCCAGCACCTGCTACAGTAATAGTTGAGGCTTTCATGTTTACTTTCTTCGGTTGCTCATAATAAAAAGCTTCCTAATCATCTTCATAGTTCATCAATCAATTCTTGCACAGGCCGGAACTCTAATTTTCCGCGTTCAGCCAACTTCAACTCTACAAAACTCTGTTTCACATTCTCCCAGATTTTTTTCTGTGCTGGTGTTAACTGGTCTTCTAAAGCTTTACCAGCTTTCAGTACTTTATTGTTATTAACAGGTTTCTTTTTATTCGTAAATTGATACATCAATATCAAATATAACAAACAAATTTTATAATGTTATTTTTGGGAACAAGCCAATTTTTAAATGATTACCCGTTTTACCCAATCCACCTACCACACCATTTGCGATAAACTTGCCGCCATTGATCCTGATCTCGCAGCTATCCTAAAAACCTACGGCTACCCGCCATTCTGGTCACGGCCAAATACTTTTGAAACATTGGTGCACATTATTTTAGAGCAGCAGGTTTCGCTGGCGTCGGCATTATCGGCATTAAACAAATTGAAAGAACGGTTGCAGGAATTAACGCCTGTGCGATTGTTGTTGCTCACCGATGAAGAAATGCGGGCCTGTTATGTAAGCCGGCAAAAATCAGGTTATATTAAATATCTTGCCGAAGCTATAATAAGCGGTCAGCTAAATTTAACCGAACTGGAGGATTTGCCTGATGATATTGTCCGTTCCAAACTGGTTGCCCTAAAAGGAATTGGTCACTGGACTGCCGATGTTTACCTGATGTTTGTGTTACAACATTCGGATGTATTCCCTATTGGCGACCTTGCCGCGGTAAATGCTTTAAAACGGGTGAAAAGTTTACCGGCAAATATCACAAAAGATGAAATGCTGGCAATTGCCAATAAATGGCAGCCATACCGCACCATTGCTACCATGCTGCTTTGGCATTTTTATTTATCATCACCTAAAAACAGGGGATTGGTGGTTTAAATTAACGTGAGTTCGATTTAAGGAAAATCTTTGCCCCGTAGGGGCTACCTGTTTGTAGAATTAGTTTCCAACGTTACGTTTTGCCCCGTCAGGGGTTACACTTCGCGAATTGGGTAACCCCTGACGGGGCAAAATTTGTTTTTTAAATTTTTTTCTACAAACGGGTAGCCCCGAAGGGGCATATTGCACCGGTATTCAATTCTTACATCTAACTCACGTTAACCTAATGACGTTGCATGCGACAGCGCAACACCCGTGCACTATTATTGGCTGGTGATGGCCGGGCTTTTTACCGGAGGCGGCTTAACATTAGTACTATCTTTTCCGGCTTTTTTGCCAGGCATTTTCGCTGTATCAACCTTTATGGTACTATCCTTGCCGGTTTTTAAACCAGGTAATTTTCCCGGGGTAGTTTTCAAAATACTATCCTGTTTTACAGGGGTAGTTTTTATCGTATCCTTAACGGTTTTTCCATTTGGCAGTTTTTTAAGCGATGGTTTACCTGTTTTTGATTTACCCGGCGGTGGTTTTACCGCAGGTGGTTTTTTATTATAAGATGGTATGATCGACTCCTTTGAAACCGGCCGGTCTTTTGGTTTCCAGATAAAACCCTTTAATATTTTATCATCGTCCTTAAATTTATTTAATGGTCCGTACCTGTTTTCGGGTTTGGTGTAAAAGGCCAGGTTGGTGGCTTTATTGTTTTTAAAATCAACCCGTATACGGCTGCTTAGCGACCGCTGCATACCGCTTATGGTCATTTTTCCGCTATCGCGCGAGAAATAAATGCTTTCGGCATTGCCTTCAATAAACATGCGGTGAAGTTTATCATCTTTAAAAAAGCCCCGCATTCGTTTGCCCGAGACCTGGTTAAAATGTACAGAGTCGGTCTTTTCAATATTTACAATAAAAGCATGCGGGAACATTGTCATGTTATCCAGCTTTTTGTGCTTCATCTGCAAATAAATGGTATCGCCGGATAATTGCGAACCCTCTGTCCACATCATCGGGTTAACAAAACATCGGATAGTAGAGTCGCTGTTGCTATAAAACATCGAATCAGACTTAGCCTGCAGGTCAGATTTATACATCTTGTAATGGTGGTACGCGATAATAATCCTTATGCGTGCCGTGTCAGCTGGTTCAGCCCGTTTGGCTGCTAAAAGAGAATCGGCCGCAAGTTTTTTATTCAGGCTGTCGAGCATTAGTTGTTTTTTGCTAAGCGGCTTTACAGGTTTCTTTTTAACAACCACCGGTTTCGGCTTGCCAAAATAATTACGCTGGCGAAAACTGGTATCAGGCTTCACATTGGCAAAATAACCTGTTAAAAACTTCGATTCCTTAACCTGGACTTTTTTAGCCTTTGATGTTGTATCCCTTATATGTGCAAGCCGCTGCTTTTCCTTGTATATTTTAAGGTCTTTATAAGTTAATATGCGTGTTTCAATCGTATCGGCAGACATATAAATAGAGTCCTGCTTTAGCTTCGACGTATCTTTTACCGCTTTTGGCTTTTCTGTTACGGTATCCTTGCTGCCGGGTTTAAGCTTTGGCGGGGCTTTTAAATTAGCTATTGTTTTTTTTGCGGCCGAAACTTTTGCATCCGTGATTTTATTTTGCTGGAGTTTCAATAATGAATCGGCTTTGGCAGCCGTAATTTTATTTTGCGGCAGTTTTAATAATGAGTCAGCTTTTGCAGCCGTGATTTTATTTTGTTGTGATTTTAATAATGAATCGGCTCTTGCCTGAATATTTTTTGAATTGGCCGCAACGCTGTCTTTTACACCTGGGATAGTTTTTTTTATCAATTGCGACATACTGATAACATTCTTGTTTTTCGCAGGCTGTTTTTTCAGCACGGAATCGGCTTTGGCAATAGAATCAGCTTTAGCCGCCGAATCTGTTTTTGTGGTATCTTTTTCTTCGGTAACCATTATCACGTAAGGGTCTTGCGTAACTATGGTTTTTTCTTCAGCTTTAAAATAGGTGCCCAAATCACCCCTAATGGTTGTTTTTTGTTCTTTGTCGGCAAAAGTAACGTGCTTAACCGCCCTGCCGTACCCTTTAAGCTTATCATAAAACAAGCTATCACCTTTCAGGGATTTTGTACCTGAATGGTAAAGGTTGTTTTTCCCAAAAGCTGCCTGCTCGTTAACCGTGTTATAGGTGCCATTTTCAGTATAAAGGGTGTCCCTGTCCTTTGCGCCTTTGGTGCTGTAAATATTGGTCGGCCCATAAAAATAGGATATTTTTGTCCCGGTATTATAGCGCATGGTATCGGTTTTAACCAAAGCATCGGGGGTTGTGAGCGATACATTATACCTGAAATAGGAATCGCGGGAGAAAGCGAAATAATACCCATTTTTACTAAGCAGCGTATTATCCTTATTTACCAGTTTCCCGCCATCGGTATAGGTACCTATGCGGGTGGCCGTGTTGTAAGTAAGGTGATTGGTTGTTAAAGTGGCGTCCTTATCAACCATGCGTACATTATCGGTCAATAGGGCAATTTTTGTATTGCCATTATAATTCAGCTTATCCGAATAAATATTCAGCGTATCGCCCTGGTTAATATTCACATGGCCAAAAGCATCAACAACATTGTCTTGTATATAAAAGTAAGCGCTATCAGAAGTAAGTGTCGAAAAATCCTGTTTAAAGGTTCCCTGGTACACCTTCACCATGTCCTTGCCCTTAATTTTCATGCCCGTGCTGCTTTGGGATTTGATCAGGGTTACGATAGATTTTTTCTGGCCCATAACACTTGCTGCAGTGAGCAATAAAAAAATACTTAAAACAAATTTCCTCACGATGGCAAAATTAGTTTTTTGTTGGGGTTTTAAATTAATAATTTTGATGGATGTTGCCTGTTAAACGTTTCACTGATTTTATTGATCAAAATAATCTATTTACCCACGACTCCAATATACTGGCCGCTGTGAGCGGGGGAATGGATTCTGTGGTTATGGCGCATTTACTCAAATCAGCAGGCTTTAATTTTGGCATAGCACATTGTAACTTTCAGTTGCGCGGCGATGAATCATTAAGCGACCAGGAGTTTTGCAATAACCTTGCCGGGCAGCTTCGTGTACCGTTTCATACCACAAGTTTTGATACTTTGAAACACGTTGAAGATCAAAAAATATCAACCCAGATGGCGGCCCGGGAACTTAGATACCAATGGTTTGAACAAGTGCGGCAACAGTCGGGATACACTGTCATTGCACTTGCACATCACCAAAACGATGCAATTGAAACAATATTGTTAAACCTTACCCGCGGCACCGGCATTGCAGGCCTGCATGGCATTTTACCCAAAAACGGTACGTTGGTGCGCCCGCTGTTATTTTTAAACCGGGGTGAGATAAAAAGTATAGTTAATGAAAACCACCTGGCTTATGTTGAAGACAGCTCAAATTCTTCGGTAAAATACGCGCGTAATAAGATCAGGCTTGAGGTTATCCCTAAACTGAAAGAGCTGAACCCTGTTTTGGAACACACGTTTGAAAACAACCTGGCGCATTTTCGCGACTTGGAATTATTTTTGGAGCAGCACATAGCCGGATTAAAGAAAGAATTATTTATCCCTAACGGGGATGAGCTGCATATTTCATTAGACAGTATAAAAAAACTGGAACCAAAACGTTTGCTGCTTTTTAAATTGCTGCAAGGATATGGTTTTAACGAAAGCACTATTGATGACCTTATTTCGGCATTGGATAAACATTCAGGGAAGGTATTTGAATCGCCCGGCTATAGATTGTTAGTTGACCGGGGAAAGCTGATATTAACAAAGCAAAATGAACATTTGCAAAAAGAAACTATGATAAGCCTCAACGACCGAGAAGTTGATTATGGCA
>Ga0206864_1199_pt1 | contig 17819 bp, 15 predicted proteins | sample Alteio_BWOrgCont_42_FD_152632 | JGI IMG/M metagenome (GOLD analysis project Ga0206864, IMG submission 152632) | Enriched cells from forest soil in Barre Woods Harvard Forest LTER site, Petersham, Massachusetts, United States -... | ecosystem: Environmental > Terrestrial > Soil > Temperate forest >...
GAATTGCCTACCTTACCCTGAATATCCAAATTTGGTAAACAGAAAAAAAAGCAATAACCTTGGTTTTAACAGGAGTAATAGAAAGACGCATTTTGGTTAACTATATCGTTGATCCTGATGTAGTGAGCGCCATCTTACCCGCGCCGTTTAAGCCCAAATTGTTCAATGGTAAGGCGATCGCCGGTATATGCTTAATCAGGTTAACTCAAGTGAGACCGAAAGGTTTGCCAGCTTTTATTGGCGCCGGTTCAGAGAATGGCGCACACAGGATTGCAGTTGAATGGGATGAAAATGGCAAAACCAAAGACGGCGTTTATATACCGAGGAGAGATACATCGTCGGGATTCAATTCGTTAGTTGGCGGCCGGATATTTCCCGGAAAACATTACCGTGCTAAGTTTGATGTGAAAGAAGGTGCGGATAATTATCATGTGGCGTTTAAGAGCTCCGACGGAACGCTCATTAGTGTGGATGCCAAACTGGCGAATACCCTTAATAAGGATTCTATATTTAAAGATTTGCCCACGGCATCGGCTTTTTTCAAAGCGGGTTCAACAGGCTATTCTCCTAATGGTAGTTGTTTTGAGGGCTTGTTGCTTAACACCTATACCTGGGAGGTAAAGCCGCTGGAAGTAAACAATGTGCAATCGAGTTATTTTGAGGATGAGCTTGTTTTTCCAAAAGGGTCCGCTTGTTTTGACAATGCCTTACTGATGACCAACATTCAGCATGAATGGTCATCTTTACCGGATAAGTTTTCCTAAAGAAGCGAGTTACAGACGATGAAAAAACATTTTAAAATATTGCCGTTATTAGTTGTCCTGTTTCTTTCGACCGCTTGTTTATTTGCCCAAATCACACCCGAAGGGAATTATTTCACGTCCTTTGATGGTACAAAAATCTATTACGAAGTAAAGGGGAGCGGCTATCCTGTGATACTTATCCATGGTTTTTCCGGCACCGGCCAGGGCTGGAAAAATTGTGCCGTCTATAACGATTTGCTTAATGCCGGCTATAAAGTGATCCTGATGGACCTGCGGGGTAATGGCCGTTCGGATAAGCCGCATATCGACTCAGCCTACGCCCATGATGCCGAACCTAAAGACATCATTGGGTTGATGACGTTTCTGAATGTTGCAAACTATGATGCCGTTGGTTACTCCCGCGGCTCCATCATTACATCGCGGCTTTTGGTGCTTGATAAACGGCTGCACAAAGCGGTGATGGGTGGCATGGGCGACGCCTATACCAATCCCAACTGGCCCCGCAGGATACACGCATACCTTTCCTTAATGGGCGATACCACCCTGCACGACGTGGACGACATGATGAAATACATTCATAGCCAGCATTTTGATAACCTGGCACTGGCCCTGCAGCAAAAATATCAACCGTCGACAAATGCGGCTGAGTTGTCCGACGTAAAAATACCGGTATTGATCATCAGAGGAACGGAGGATAAAGAAAACGGATCTGAAACGGGCTTGAATAAGCTCATCCCCGGTTCGGGCCTGGTTTATGTACCGGGTAACCATAACACTGCCATTCGTACGCCCGAATTCGGCGAAGCAGTAACGAAGTTCCTGGCCAACTGATTTGCCGGCTCATGGCCGGAAGAAAACCCTCATCAAACAAAGACAGCAGATATTGCTTTTATTATTGATGAATAAACTTTTGATCTTTTTCCTATTGGTACTTTGTCCGGTTTTACTGATGGCGCAAGCGCCGGTTGACACCACTAATATTTACATAGACACCACAGGTCAAAGAGATTTACTCGACATTGGCAACAAACTCTTAAAACTCAAACCACGCAAATACGCGAAAACACGTCGTAAGCAAGTATATTTTTCTATCCTGCCATTGGCAACCAACGTTCCGGGAACCAGCGATGCGCTGGTTACGTCCACAACAGCAGGTTTTTATCTCGGGCCGCCAAAAACCACCTACCTTTCGACCCTTACCTTTGCACCATACTTTAACTTCAAAGGCAGGTACGGCCTGCCTATTCATTCGAGTATTTGGTCGGTTGATAATAAATATAATGAGGAGGGCGATACCCGCTTTTTAGTTTATCCGGAGGCAACCTGGGGACTCGGCGGCGGCCAAAGCCAGGGCGACAACATTTTGGTTAACTACGAGTACATCCGGTTTTACCACAGTTTGCTCAAAAGAATAACTCCTTATCTGTATGTTGGCATAGGCTATGACCTGGACTACTACATTGATATTAACACCAGCGGGCCGGAAACATTGGCCGAGTTTACGCATTATCCATATGCCACCAGTGAGCATGACAACTCCTTCTCGTCCGGTGTCACCTTCAACTTACTATATGACTCCCGCCAAAATCTTTTCAACCCTATCCCGGGTGGCTATATCAACGTGATCTACCGCGATAATACCGGGGTACTTGGAAGCGATAACGACAGTCAATCGATTTATATCGATTTAAGAAAGTATGTATCGCTTGGCGATATCGGCCTGAAAAACCAGTTGGCTTTTTGGACATACTATTGGACAGCCCTGGGCTCCGGTACACCTTATCTTAGTCTTCCCAGCATCGGCATGGATCCTTACCAGCGTTCCGGCAGGGGTATTGAACAAGACCGGTACCGCGGCGAGGCATTGCTCTATTTCGAAACGGAATACAGGCGCGACATTACCGCAAACGGCCTGCTCGGTTTCGTCGTTTTCGCCAATGCCAACTCCGCCAGCCAGGCCGGCAGCCACCAGTTTATTGATTTCAATCCAGCGGCAGGGGCAGGTTTACGCATTAAATTCAACAAAAAATCAGGTACAAACATTTGTTTGGATTATGGCGTAAGCAAGGGTTACTCCAACCTAACTATCGCGCTCGGCGAAGCTTTTTAGATAATTAAAAATTTCTTGTATAAGCGAGGTGTCTATGTAAAGGTGACTTGCCTCAGTGAGAAATTTTTATCAAATTATTAAAAAATTAACGTATTATTAACAAACTTTTAAATAAAAAATATACATTTTTGATTAAATTTGCATAACTACTGTTAAGCTATTCCACTAAAAACAATGAGATGAAGACAACCTCGGCCGGTGAAAGCACTGTTAGTGACGAAAAGAGAATATACCTGTGTCCCCGTTGCAAAACATCGTCCAGCTCAAGGCGCTCCAGGGGCTTTATTGTGAAGGCTTTATTGTTTTGGTTACCAATTCGAAAATATTTTTGCTACAACTGCAAACGTAATTTTTTTATATGGCGTTAGTCCCCTGTTAATATATAACGCTCTTTAATTTAAATTTAATTTTTTTCAATTGGTACCAGCTTCCTGAATTTTTTGGATTAAGTCAATAATTTACTTTAGCTTCGCCGAGATAAATTATTGTCTATTTTGTCTCAGGAAGAAAAAAAAAGAACTCAATACTACTGCCAAAAGTGTGGCGCTCCATTTCATTTCCGGGTTCACAGGAGTTGGCTAATGAAGAAGCTGTCAGCCATAATACCGCTAAGGAGATATTTTTGCGCCAAGTGTAAGAAATCCTCCTATGTTTTGGTTAAAAGCGACCGCAGCTAGTGTGATATTCATGATGAATTTACTTTTGTGCTGAGTCGCCCTGACCCAGACAGCAATATATGGACTATCGGGTAAGAAAAAAGACGAAATTGACTTTCGACTAAAAACTGCTACCTGATGCTATATTTTAGCGTAAATGCCCTTTTTATAGCCTTCCATAAATTCCTGGTAATCTTTTTTAACCTTTAAAAGATATTTTTCGGCATATCCCAGAACCCCGGCCTGCCAACTGTTATTTTGGCCAAACTCAATGAGTTCATCGGCAATGGCCGAGCTTTGCCTTCCGCTGCTCCTCAATTGGGCCGAGGCTGTCAATATCGCCATTTCTTTAATGACCTTTTCAATGTCTTTTCCGCGACCTTTTAGAAGTTCGAAATTTATCTTGTCCTCCAGGGGCTGCAATTGCTTTATGACGTAGGGTTCCTCTTTAAAAAATACCGGGCTCAATAGCGCCGGGCTTACATTTTGCATTCGTTTTTGTACAGCGATCACCCGGTCAGCCCCCGATGGCCATGCCGGCTGCTTTACCATTAGATAGGGCGCCAGGGAAGAAGGCAGCGCCTGTTTCATGTCGATCAAAAGGTATTTCTTTTTGATATCGAGATTTTTTAACAGGAACATATACCTTTTTACACCAACGCTTCCCGTACCGGCAAGCCTAAAAATAGCGTCCTCCACTTCGTAGTTAAAGTGCAGGCAATCGATATGCTTTACCGCAGCTTCAACAAAAACCATCAATTCCGATCTAAGGCTCTTTTCAAGCTCAAAATGACGGCTGTCGGCTAACAGCAAAAGCTTCCCCTTCTTTAAATAGGTCCTTTTTTTAAGCAGCTCTTTTTGGTTCCGTTTTTCAACGTTCACTAAAAACTCCCTTACTATCCCGTCAGCCGTTCGCGGATCAACGCTGATGGCTTTACCCTTTTTCAGCACAGTTGAATAAGTATCTAAAAACATATTTACTGCCTGAACGGAAGCACTTTTCGGAAGGCCAAGATTTTCGTTTTCAACAAATATGCTGGCCGCCATGCGCGCCAGCTCCCAGGCTGATGGCGCAAGCACCGCTTCGTCGAAATCGTTCAGGTCGAAATACTCCATGTGGTTGTCGCCCTTAAAGCTGCCAAAATTCTCCAGGTGAAGATCGCCGCAAATCCAACTTAAAGGTGATGCGGGAAGTATATCATTTTTGGAAAGATCCTCATAGAACAGGTGGCAGGTCCCTCTGAAAAACGCAAACATGCTCGCCGCCATCGTTTTGTATTTGAGCTGCAGCATATCGGGCAGGCGGCCTTTGTTAAATTTGGTAAGTCTATCGTAAATTGACGGCATAAGGGATGGATTTATTAATTGTCGGTTTAGTGGCTAAATTAGTAATTTAATCTGGTGACTTGTGAGTAGCGAATGGTGAGTGGGAATGGTGAGTTGTGAGTCAATGCCGTCTACTTCCACTATACCACCGGCAACTGCCCACTGCCTGCTGCCACTTTCCTTGCCTACTGCCTACTGCCTACTGCCTACTGCCTACTGCCCAGCTCCTTATCTATCTTCTTATTCCATTCCTCCTGCGCAAAGCGATCCGCGCCATGGCGGGTTTCCCTGTCATACCTGGTTTGCAAACTGTCCATTTCCCTGTAAGCATCCAGGTAATCGGCATTGATGGGGGCATCATAATTACCGGTAGGCAGCATTTCCGATTTTATCTTTTGTTTAAAATGCTCCGCCGCAATTTTTGCGATGTCGAAATGCCGCTGTTCGTGGTTTAAAGTGTAATCGTTCCTGCTCCCCTCCCTTACCCAGCAGGCGCTTTTTGGCAAACAAACCTGCAAATCGATACTCAGCTTAATAACCGCATTTTTCACGTCGGTATGCTCGCTATAACCAATGGTAGGATAAACTTCGGCGTCAAACCGGCCCGAAGGGATGGCTGATTTAAAGTCGTCCCAGGTTAAAGGCCGTTTAACGGAATAGTAAATCGTATCACCCTCCGGAATTTCTGGATGATCCGTAAAAGTGACCGCGACGGCCCTTGCCAGCTTTATATCAACGGGCGCATGCTGATCTATCCAGCTATTGAACCAGGTCAGACCGTTTTCCAGCACATGTCTTAAAGTAGGTTCAATTTCCTGCGCCGGCCCGGCTGTACGCACATAGTTGACGCTCCCATTATACGTAACCAGTGGTTTTGAATCATCGCCGTCCTGCAGGCTGAAGGCCATTACCAGTTCAACCTTTCCCTGAACACGCCCGCCCGTTTGCGGAGTCTCGGATACCATGCATTTTCTAAGCGAAACAACCACCGGGCGTAACGCTGTGTTTCGGGCCAGGTTATGTTCAATAAATGCTTTGATCGCCGAAAATCCACCGCCCTGCAAATCGACTGGGTAAGCTTTAGGGTTATCGCCTGTGCGCAAAAGCGAGCCAACTTCTTTTCGGTCTTCACGTTCATCAACCACCCCGGTTACGAAAAACTCTTTTGGCGTGATGGATAGCGCTTCATTTTGCAAAACAATCTCTCCGTCCTGCCTGCTGCCCACACCAAAGCCGGAGACAATAACGACAGTCGCTACAAAGGCAAGAAAGATAAGAGGCTGGATTTTAAAGGCACTTTTGTTCATTGCACACTGTTAACGCCAATTCGCTCAATCAATTATCAAAATTATTAAGTAAAACTTTCAAAATAACTTCGGAAGTGAACAATGCGAGCGACATTACCGCAAATGCATGCCGCTTCCGTACCTCCCAACTTTCCAACTTCCAGCCTCCGTCTTCCGGACTTGCGGACTTCCCGACTTACCAACACTTTTTAAATTTTCAACACCCATACAAAACCCTGTAATTTAACCGTTACGAAAACGATGTTCTCCACAGGGTGTGCATTACTATTGTGGAAATCACTTTTGCATTTATCTATTTTTGGCAATCGTTTTTCGCTGCTCATGATGAAATATAAATACATCGCCTTTTTTGTTCTTATACTTTTCGCCTCAAATTTGCACGCCCAGCAAAATCCATCCTTCCAGGTTTATAATACGTACAATAGTGCCACCGATTTGCTCGACAAGGGCGAATACGTAGCCGCTGCACAGCAGTTCAAACTGGTTGAAGAATCGAAGGTAAAAGCCAGTACGCAATCAACATTCGAATCGGATCTGTCGCTGGTGAAAGAGAACGCCCAGTATTATGAGGCATTATGTGCCATGAACCTGGATAATGACGATGCCCAAAGCATGCTCCTGCGCTTTATAAAAGAACATCCTGAAAACCCTTTGGTAAAGCTGGCCTACTACCAGATCGGCAGGTCGTACTCCCGTAAAGAGCAATTCGCCGAAGCAATTGAATGGTTCAATAAAATAACTGCCGACGATTTGAACGGCGAGGAAAATATCGAATACAAATTCCGCAAAGGGTATGCTTACTTTGAAACAAACGACTATAAAAATGCCCAGGAGCTGTTCAGCGAGGTAAAGGGCCGCCGCTCGGAATTTACCGACGATGCCACTTACTACTTTGCCTACATCGCTTACATGAAAAAGGATTATCACCTCGCCCTTGCAAATTTTCAAAGACTCAAAAACTCAAAAAAATACGAAGCAAGCTATCCGTACTATATCACTGCCGTTTATTTTTTGGACAACCGGTATGATGATGTGATCAAATACGCTGTGCCTATCCTCGAAAATACGCACCAGCAGAACGAAAAGGAAATGCTGCGTTTAATTGCGGCGTCCTATTTTGCAAAAGCCGACTATCCCGACGCGGCAAAATACTACACCCGTTTTGAGGACGAAGATGCCGGCCGCACCCAAAACACGCAGGACAGCTACCAGATGGGTTACGCCTTTTATAAGGTGACGAATTATCCAAAAGCAGCAAATGAACTGGAGAGGCTACAGCAGCAAAATGACGTTTTCAGCCAAAATGGCGACTATGTGTTAGGCGATGTATTCCTTAAAATGAACGACAAACAAAGCGCCCGCAATGCTTACTTTTTGGCTTCGAAATTTACTTTTGACCCGCTTTTGCAGGAAGACGCCTTGTACGAATACGCAAAATTGTCGTACGACCTGGACTTCAACAACCAGGCATTGGATGCGACACGGCTCTATCTGAAAAATTACCCTGGCTCGAAGCGTACGGATGAAATGAAAACCTTGCTTGGCGAGGAGTTACTCAATTCGCACAATTATGCTGAGGCAGTTGATATCCTGGAACCTATTCCCAATAAAAACGAGAGCGCAAAGGCTGCCTATCAAAAGGTTACATACTACCGCGGACTGGAGTTTTACAACGAGCGTGCGTTTGAAAATGCTATTGGGATTTTCCTGCGGTCGTTAAAATTTCCTGTCGATATACGCATCGAGACGCTTACAACCTATTGGATGGCCGAGTCGATGTACGAGGTACGCAAGTATGACGAGTCTGTTGAAACCTTCCAGAAGTTTTTGGACATGCCCGGCGCGCCCGAAACCAATGTTTATAATTATGCCAACTATGCGCTGGCCTATGCCGCTTTTGGCGGCGAAAAATACAAAACCGCGGCAACTTATTTCCAAAAATTCCTCGACGGCGACGAAAAGGACCCTGCAACCATAAACGATGCCATCACGAGGCTGGGCGACAGCTATTTTGTATTAAAAAGTTATAGCCGTGCATTGGAATACTACAACCGCATCATCGAGCGCCACAGCCAGGGCGAAGACTATGCGCTGTTTCAGCGCGGCATGATCCAGGGATTACAAGGCGCTCCGGATACCAAGATCAATACGCTGCAGGGCGTGCTGAGCAAATTCCCGAAATCGGATTACGCGGACGATGCTTCGTTTGAGATCGCTTACACTTATTATGTACAAAACGATACGCTTAAAGCCAAAAGCGCTATGCTGGATATGGTGCAAAAATATCCCACCAGCAGTTATGTACCGCGGGCGCTGGTTACCATCGGCCTGATAGACTATAATGCCGGCGATGACGACCTCGCGATTGAGTCGTTTAAAAAAGTGGTGCAGGACTATTCCTCAACTGATGAGGCCAAACAAGCCTTAAAACAGATCGAAAAAATATACACCGATAAAGGCGACGGCCAAACCTTCATCAATTATGCAGCCACCGTGCCCATTGCCAACTATACCCAGGCCGACCAGGAAAATATCATGTACACCGCTGCCAATAACCTTTATCAACGGAGCGACTGGCAGGGAACTGTCGGGGCGGTTGATGCCTATCTTACTAAATTCCCCAACAAACCCATATATGAAAAGGGAGCCAGGTTTATACGTGCACAAAGCCTGGTTAACTTAAACCGGCCAGATGAGGCTGTTAACGACTACAATGTTATATTAAACGACTGGACAAGCGATTACACCGAGCAATCGCTCATCAGCATGGCTAAATTGTACATGGCGCAAAAGAAATACAATGATGCCGTCGTCTTCCTGAAAAAACTGGAAACCAATTCGGAGTACAAGGCCGACTACACCTTTGCCATCAATAACCTGCTGCTGTGTTATTCGATCATGCAAATGCCGGATGATGCGCTGAATTATGTGATGGCCGTGCGCCAGAACGAAAAATCTTCTCAGGAAGACAAATTTATAACAGGGGTGTACGCGGGTTATGCGTACCTCGAAAAAGGCGATACGTCGACGGCTGTAAACGAATTTAATTATACGCTTAGCAGCACCAAAACCGTTGCCGCTGCCGAAGCCGAATATAACATCGCGCGGATACAATACCTTAAACGCAATTATAAAGCATCGCAAAAAACCTGTTTTGAACTGGTTAAAAACCTGCCCAATTATGATTACTGGGTAACCAAAACATTTCTTTTGCTGGCGGATGATTACGTAGCGTTAAAGGACACGTTCCAGGCAAAAGCAACACTGCAAAGTGTTATCGACAATTACAAGGGCGACGACGACATACTGCCGGCAGCCAAACAAAAGCTTTTACAGTTATCGCCTGGCGATAAAACGGCCGAGCCGGATTCGACCAATGTAAAAAAACAGTAACAAGGCATTATTATAGGACGAGCAATGAAACTAAAATATATCTGCATACTGCTTAGCTTGTTTTCAACATTGCTTTTTGTTGCTGCCGATGCGCAGGTGAAAAAGAAAGGGAAAAAGCCGGCAAAAAAAGCACAGCATAAACCCGTAAAGCATAGTCCACCAAAGCGAGTTGTTGTACTGCACAAAACTGCGGCAAAACCTGTAGTGGTACAAAAGACTGTTGCGCGCAGCCTGGGCGATGCCGCCGCGAAAGTTAAAATTGACACCACTAAAAAAATGTCGCCTGCCCCCGGCGGCAATAGTCTGTCTGAGGAGATTGTGGTGACGACTGCTTATAAGCCGGTGCTGGCGGATGCGGTGATGATCCGGATCAACCCCGACCTGGAGGACAAGACGCCTTTTAAAGCGCCCCTTACCTATTTCCCGGTTGATAAGCGGCTAGAGTTAAATACTGATATCAAACCCTTCAGCGCGATGAAGGAACCTGCTGAACGCGACTCCGATCTGTATAACAATTATATAAAAGCCGGGCTTGGCAATTTAAAAACCACGTTCGGCGAGGCATATTTTGACAACGGACGCGACCAGGCCCTGCAAGTGGGTGGCTTTTTAAAGCATTTTGCCCAGCAGGGAAGCATTGAAGATCAAAAGACAGAGCGTGACGAAGCACAGGTATTTGGCAAAAGCATTGGTGCGGTTAATTCGTTGAGCGGCAACATCGACTACAACTATCGCAGCAATTATTTTTATGGTTATGATGAAGGCGCTCCGCCACCGGTCAGCCTCCAGGTTGAAAAACAGCATTTCAGCACCATCAGCGCCGAAGGAGAGCTAACCAAAAATTACCAGGACGTTGAAAATGATTTCACCTACGCCTTAAAGCTTTCAGGATATAGCTATAGCGATGCTTACCAGGCCAAAGAAAGCAATGTGGTTTTATCCGGCTTTTTAAATGAAACGATCAACCATTTTTATGCAGGTTTGAGCGCTTCCGTTGATGTGGCCACGCAACAGGACAGCCTTTATAATATCGATAACAGCCTGATCAGGGCTAATCCATACATTAAATTCCAGGGTGATAGTTATAAAATAGACGTTGGCGTAAACATCGTCGACCAATTCGGTTACACTTCGGCCTTTTACATTTTTCCGGCAGCAAAGGCCGAATTACAGGTTATTCCGCAATATGTAAGGTTATTTGTCGAAGCAAAGGGCGATGTAAACCGCTCCTCGCTGCTTGATTTTTCTAACATTAATCCCTACCTGGGGCAGGATGTTCCGATCAAAAACTCAATCGACCGTTTGGATATTGCCGCCGGCCTGAAGGGTACCATTGTTCCCGGCCTTGCCTTCAAAGCAACTTTCTACCGCGATGAGATATCCGACATGCCGCTGTTTGTAAGCGATTTCGACCTGGCAAAAGGATATAACCGGTTTACGGTGATCTATGACGATGGGAAATCCCGTGTAAACGGCCTGACCACCGAACTTGACTACAAAGCATCGGACGATTTCGACATTTTCGGGCGTGCTGAATTTAAACAATACCAGATGGCTACTGTTGCCCAACCCTGGAACCTGCCGTCCTTTAAGCTCACTGGCGGCACAACTATTCATATCAGCAACCAGGTAAATGTTACAGGGATTATGTTTGTGCGTGGCTCGGCGCTGGATCCATATTCGATAGCGGGCACCGACGGAAAATCCACCACTATCGGCTCATTTGTCGATTTAAGCGGTGAAGTGGAATACAAGGCTACAAAAAGACTGTCGGTATTTGTACATGTAAACAACCTGCTCGACGGAACAAATGCAAGCTGGCTATACTATCCTGATTACGGATTTAATATATTTGGCGGCGTTGGGTTTAAGTTTTAGGACGCTGGGCCATGTGCGCCGCTGCTTTTTCCCATGGAGATTCCGGTAGGGCAAGCCATGGGCTTTTGATATTTTATAATAAACTGTACTTTTAACAAGGATGAATTTAGCCGATTACTTAAGCGAACTTTTAGGACAACAGGACGAAGTAAGCGTGCCGGGACTTGGCTACTTTATGCGTACGCGTATTAATGCATTTTACAATGATGCGGAGGGCCGGTTTTATCCGCCTTATCACCAGGTAACGTTTGTTCCACAGCCAAAGGACGATGATACATTTGCCAAATATGTTGCCGACAAAAAGAATATATCGCTGGCATCATCGCAATATTTTGTAGAGAAATTCATCACCAAATTAAGGGAAGAGGCGGCCAAAGGCAAGTATTTATTCGCCGACCTGGGTTCATTCCAGGGTGAACCGGACCACCTTGTTTTTAAACCAAACGACCGGATCCCGGCAGATCCGGAATTTTATGGCTATACGCCTGTCGAAGTTTTTAAAGTTGGGCAGCCCCTATCGGTCGATTCGAGGCAGCCGGTGTTTGAACACGTGAAAAATGGCACTCAGCCGGTCCAGGCCGGCCCGGCAGCCGTCGCTGTTCCGCCGCACGCTGTACAGCAACCCGACTATTTTGACGAAGACGCCGAGCCGAAAAAGCGTCTAAGCATTTGGACGATCGTTATTATCGCATTGGTAGTTTTAGCTGTGGGCGTTTTTGCCTTGTTCGAGCTCAAGCCGGCAGTGTTTGACAGCATAGTTGACGAATATCATAAACTGACAGACAAAAAGGATACCGTTCAGGCTGTTATCCGGCACGAGGTAAAACAGGCAAAGAAGGATACGGCAAAGAAGATGCCGGTAACCGCCGATACATCCGCAAAACCCGCTATCACGCCATTAAAGCAGGATACGGTGCCAAAACCGGCGTCCATCCGCTATGAGGCGGTAGCTGAAGAAGCCAGTCATGAAAAGGTGGCCGAGGCCGATGTTAAAAGACTAAAATCCCTCGGCTTCGATGCCTACATCCTTCCCTATATCCCTGGTACCGGCCTGTTAAAAAAAATTTCCGTCGGCCAGTATCCAACGAAGGAGGCAGCAGATTCCGTGATCAATGCCCTGGTAAAGTCGAGGGTGATTAAATTCCACCACGTGCCCGTAGAAATAAAATCAAATCCACAATAAATCCGACAATGACATTACTATTTCAAATAACCGACACAGCCCATAAATTAGCCGATACCATAAAAAACGCTGCCCAGGCAGCCGGCGCTCCAAAGGACGAAATCCGTTTTGGCGACCTGCTGGTAAAAGGCGGCTGGGTAATGGTCCCTATTGGTGTCTTGGCTATTTTAGGCCTTGTTATATTTTTTGAACGTTATTTTACAGTCCGCAAAGCTTCAAAAGACGATTCAAACCTGATGATACAAGTGCGCGCCAGCATTCTCTCCGGCAACCTGGAGTCGGCAAAAGCCATCTGTCGCAACAGCAATACGCCTCTTGGCCGCATGCTGCAAAAAGGCTTGCTTCGGATAGGACGGCCCATAAAAGACATTGAAGGCGCCATAGAAAACGTGGGCAAGTTGGAAGTATCGAAACTGGAAAAAAATATTGGTATTTTAGGCATTGTGGCCGGCATTGCACCTATGTTTGGATTCTTAGGAACCATCATAGGGGTTATTAAAATATTCTATGACATATCAGCGACGGGGGACCTGAGTATTGCAACCATATCAGGTGGCCTGTACGTCAAAATGATCACTTCGGCCGCAGGCTTGATGGTGGGAATATTGGCTTATGTAGGTTATCATATTTTAAATATTATGGTTGAAAGAGTGATATTAAGGCTGGAAACCGATGCCATTGAATTTATCGACCTGTTAGAAGAGCCGAGCAAATGAACCTAAGAAAGAGACAACGAGGTGTAGCGGCCGAGGTGCACACATCGGCGATGAACGACATTATGTTTTTCCTGCTGTTGTTTTTCCTGATAGCAGCAACCCTCACTAACCCTAACGTAATAAAGCTGCTGCTGCCGAAGTCGTCGACAGCCAAACCCATATCCAAAAAAACGCTGACGGTAACCATAAGCGAGGACCTACAATACACGGTTGACAACAAACCCATACAGATAGCCGACCTGCCGGGTATTTTGACAAACTATAAAAAATTGTCTCCCGACCTGACGATCATTTTACATGTTGATAAAACAGTTGCCATCCAGGACATTGTGGAAGTGATGGATATTGCGAACAAATTAAGTATTAAGCTTGTTTTAGCAACGGTAGCGAAGTAGAAGAATAAGCTAAAATTGATCCCGCACGTGCGGGATCGTTCATCGCCAAAAGGGAGCATGAGCCCGAGAGAAATGAATTACGAGGAAGAAAATAATTATCCAAAAGCATTTTTAGCAACCGGTATTATCCTCGCCGTGTTGCTGACGTTGTGCTATATCATTATTTTTCAAAATCCGCCGCCTATTGATGAAGGCACAGGAGGTATAGTGGTGAATTACGGCACGACGGATGCAGGTATGGGCAAAGACATCAACAGCGTTGAGGAGCCGTCGGTATCGCCAAAAGCTAACCTTACCCAACCAACCAAAGTAACCCCGGCCCAACCCACCGAGCAAAAAAGCGCGGTAAGCACCAGCGACGAAAAAGTGGTAACCCAGGACAATGAAGACGCGCCCGAAGTTGCCGCGAATGCAAAAAAGACAAGTCACCAGGTGGCAACCACCCCTGCTAAACCTGTAAAGAAAGAAGTGGTGAACCAGGCAGCTTTGTATAGAGGACCTTCAAAAACAGGCGATGGCGGCGGCGACGGCACAACCAATACGCCCGGCAACCAGGGAAGCAAAAATGGCTCTCCCTTAGCAAGCAACTATGGCGATGGCGGCAGCGGGAACGGCGTGAGCGGCACCCAATGGAGCTTTGTTGAGATGCCTGATGTGAAAAATCCAAACCGGATGCAGGGAACAGTAGTGATAGACGTCACGATAGATCCAAACGGAAATATAATCGAGGCCCATTCCGACCACAAAACACGCATGGGCGACCTCGAGCTTATCAACCAATGCATTAGTAAAGTAAAAAGCTCAAAGCTCACCTCAACTTCCCCTGCCTCCGGAAACCAAAAGGGCCAGGTTACCATCAAGTTTGATGTGGATTGATGCACACCGGAGCATTGTCCAAAGTTTTATATCAAAATCAACTCTTCGCTTGCGGTAGAGAGGGTCACCGAGCGAAGTCCCGCACGTGCGGGAGGGTGAGTCAACGTAGCGCGTCAACTACCGCCAATGCAACCGTTAACCTATATAACCTTGGCTCTTACGATGCCCCACTCAAATCGCCGGCCTCCAGTTGAATTATTGCTTTAATTAAATAAACATTCCTCTAACTTTGCCGCGTTTCCGTGGTGATCTGTTCGAAAGGGCGATGAACCATGATCGATCAACCATGAACTACCAGCAAACCATCGACTACCTCTACAGCCAACTGCCGCTGTTCACCCGCATCGGCCAGGCCGCTTATAAAGCTGATCTGAATAACACCATCGAACTCTGTAAGCGCCTTGGCGATCCGCAAAATAAATTCAAATCCATTCACGTGGCCGGCACCAATGGCAAAGGTTCAACCTCGCATATGCTGGCGGCTATTCTGCAAACTGCGGGCTACAAAACCGGTCTTTATACCTCGCCCCACCTGAAGGATTTCAGGGAGCGCACCCGCATCAACGGGCAAATGATCAGTGAACAGGAGGTGATCGATTTTGTGGCGGCACATCAGTCCGACTTTGAGGACATACGTCCTTCGTTTTTTGAGATGACTGTGGGCCTGGCGTTTGACCTGTTTGCCCGCAAGGAAATGGATATTGCCATTATCGAGGTCGGTTTGGGCGGCCGGCTCGATTCAACCAATATCATCACGCCCCTCCTATCCATCATTACCAACATCGGCTGGGACCATATGAATATATTGGGCGATACACTGCAGCTCATAGCGGCGGAGAAGGCTGGGATTATCAAACCCGGAGTCCCCGCAGTGATAGGTGAGTACCAGCCCGAGGTTGCCGAAATTTTCATCGAAAAGGCGAAGCAGGAGAACAGTCCTATCTCGTTCGCTTCAGAGCTTTTACAAGACGTTGCGGTCAAACAACCGTCTACCAATGAATTCCTCGAAGTTGAGCTGAAACCAATCGACCATGAAGGCCAGACTTTAAAGTTCGAACTTGACCTCACGGGCTCCTACCAGGTAAAAAACGTTAAAGCGGTGGTGTGCGCGATTGAGCAACTGCGCCTGCTGGGCTTTAAAATCAGGGACGAGGATATAAAGATCGCCTTATCCAAAGTGGGTTTGTTAACCGGCCTGCACGGCCGCTGGGAAACCTTAAGCAAACACCCGCTTACCATCTGCGATACCGGCCACAACCCGGAAGGTATCCGCGAGGTGCTTAAAAACATTGCCGGGGTAGCGTATGAGCAATTACATTTTGTCATCGGCGTGGTAAACGACAAGGACATCACCAAAATACTCGATATGCTACCAACAGATGCTGTTTACTACTTCTGCAAACCCGATATTCCACGTGGGTTGGAAGCTGAAAGCTTAAAGCTGAAAGCTGAAAGCTTTGGTTTGACGGGCGAAGTTTATCCATCGGTAAAGCAAGCCTTTTTAACAGCCCGGCAAAACGCGCTCGAAAATGACCTGGTTTTTGTTGGTGGCAGTACGTTTGTAGTAGCCGAAGTGGTTTAGCAGGACGGCCCCGCTCTTCTCAATCGCCTTAATAATATAAAACCGGCAAATTCCAGTCCTATCCCCAGTCTAATTAACATGCCGCGTAAAAAGTCCGGGAACTTTAAGTGTTCCACAAATAAACTTGGCAGTGTCGCCATCATCAGGCCACCGGCTATCATCAGCCTTATTATAAGCCTCGGAGGTTGTATAAATTTCATATTTCTTCAATTTGTTTTGATAATGTTTGTAACCTGTCTATGGTATCGCTTAATTTTTTTGCTTCTTTTTTAAATCTCCGGGGCCTCACCACAAAAATCAGGATGGTTATATAAACTAAGGCGAGTCCATAAGTCAGCAGGAGTGTAACCAGGTTGTTATGGACCATCTCGTACAGGTACAATAGCAAGCCTGTCGACGAAAGTGTCAGCCCGGCAACCTGCGTCTTTTTATAAAAATAAATTTGATTGAGCCGCGTCTGTTCCAGGAATTCGATAAACTCCTTGTTACTGCAATCGTCGAGCCGGTAAAACCGCTTTAGTGAACGAACGTTGGTAAATATCATCACGCCACAAGCAGCAATCAACAACCCCGTACCCAGGTAGGTAGTCAACATTTTAGGGTGAGCAAAAAACATGGCAAAGCCCATCACTGCCGCCGACAGAAAAGCCATGCCGATGATCCTGAATTTCTTAGACAATTTTTTATTGCGAAACTGCTTTACCATGCGCAATATCTCAGCTGACCCTGGTAAATTCCCTGTATCAGCTGTTTGCCAAAGCTGTTTTAAGTCATTCAAATTGTCCATGCGCTTTCAATTTAATGGCAAGTTTTTCTTTTATCCGGTGAATTCTCACCCTGGTATTGCCGTTGCTCAAGCCTATGATTGCGGCTATCTCCGCTTGCGGCAAGTCTTCGAGCACCAATGAAATGATGATCCTGTCTATTTCTTCCAGCGTGGCTATACATTGGTATAAGATCGCCAGTTTTTCGTGCTGTGATTCCTCGTGCGGGGCCGGCAGGTTTACAGGCAATTCCGTCTTCGGCATCTTTTTAGCGACCTCGAGCGCCCGCAGGCATTTATTGGTAGCTATCCTGAATATCCAGGTGCTGATGTGCGATTGGTTTTTGAAGGTCGACAGGCTTTGCCAGGCCGATATAAAAGTTTCCTGGGTAAGATCGCGGGCCTGCTCATCGTCGTTGACATAGCCCATGCACACCCGGTATATCTTAGGCGAATACTTTAAATAAATTTCTTCAAACTCCATTCAAAAGCTGTTTTGCAGGCCGCATTTTTCCCAATTTGCCGCGTTAGATACGAACATAAATATAATGTTACATCGTTTCATCCTGTTTTGTTAAACAGGGCTAACCAGGTGTTTATTGGGTCGGCGGCGACAGGTGGCTCCTATGGAGCCTTAAAATCGCTTTGATCTATGTCTATAAACAGGCGACTCCTCCGGGAAATGTCATTAAGTAAACGGAGCACTGGCGGTAATTGACGCGCTCCGTTTACTCTCCCGAATCCCGACCTCTGGTTGGGACTTCGCTCGTTCTGCCCTCTCTTCCGCGGGGCGGAAAAGAGGGTGAAGATCAATAATTTCCTAACTTAATGGTATTGCCTTTCCGCGTCAAGTCTTAGAGCAAAGCACAA
>Ga0206864_1200_pt1 | contig 17764 bp, 15 predicted proteins | sample Alteio_BWOrgCont_42_FD_152632 | JGI IMG/M metagenome (GOLD analysis project Ga0206864, IMG submission 152632) | Enriched cells from forest soil in Barre Woods Harvard Forest LTER site, Petersham, Massachusetts, United States -... | ecosystem: Environmental > Terrestrial > Soil > Temperate forest >...
TGCAGAATTTTAGTAAGCTGCCCATTCCAGATGATTCAATATGGCACACTGCAAATACAGTTAACACAGAAATCACAATAAATAAACCTCAAAAACCGAAAAAATTCAAGATGAAAACAAGGCAACTCTTACCCGTATTTTTAGTCCTGCTGTTAGGCGAAAGCACGATGGCCCAGCAGGGATTCCCCGTAAATGACCAGCAACCGGTAATGATTGAAGGCCTTAGCTGCGGGTACCATATCAAATCATTGGAAACAAAACAGGTTAGCGACAAAGGAAACTTCAGCCGCTATTCCATCAGTTTTTTTGTGAAAAACGTGTCGAACGGGCCGCGTATTTTGCCCTACCGATACGGGATGAACGGCATAGCTGCTGCATCTGATAACCTGGTGCAATTCAATTGCCTTAACGCCACCGGGTACCGGCTAACCAGCAAGTATGCGGTTGTAAAGGCGCCGCCATATAATTATTTTCAAAACGGCGGATGGGTAAAAAATGGTTATGCTATAATGCCGGGACAAACAGTAACTGTCGACGAAGTAATGATCGTCCCGCTGAACGAGCCGCTTAATATGCTGGTATTTTATATCGGGTATAGCCAGCAGCTGGTGCCGCTGACAGCGATGGCCGGCGCGCCGCCTCCGGGGCCAACCGCCCAGCCTGCGCCCCCGCAGCCCTTGCCAGTACTTAATCCACAAACATTTTACCAGATAAAAAATGGCTTCTTTAATACATTTTTGAATATACAAACCGGGGTGGTAACCAGCTCGAGCATACAAAACGGCTGGTGGAGCGCCCAGTGGCAGGTGATCCAAATACCGGGTTCGAGTTATTACGAGATCAAAAACAGGTGGAAATCAAACTTTATCGATACGGAACGGGGCTATATCACCATGGCGCCAACTGATCAAAGCCCTGGCTGCCAGTGGACCTTAGAGCCATTTAACGGCAACCTGGTAAAAATTAAAAACGTGCAGACCGGTCAATACCTGAGTATTGCGGCTAACCAGATCCGGCTGTCGCAGGGTTTTAACAACGAGGCCGCTCTGGGTTGGCTTATCCAGTGAATCAGCGTTGAGAGTCAAGAGCCAAGAGCCGGGGAGAAAGTAGCAGTAGCAGTAGCAGGATGAAGGCTTGGGAAGGAAGAGGAAAGCTCGAGAGCCAAGAGTCAAGAGCCAGGGAGAAGGTAGCAGTAGCAGTGGCAGGATGAAGGCTTGGGAAGGAAGAGGAAAGCTCGAGAGCCAAGAGTCAAGAGCCGGGGAGAAAGTAGCAGTAGCAGTAGTAGTAGCAGGATGAAGGCTTGGGATGAAGACGAAAGCTCGAGAGTCAAGAGTCAAGAACCAAGTCCAGAGGAGTCCTTTGGACTTGGCCTTGACTTATTCACCCTCCGTTTGCGGCGGTGAATTTACTGGTTCGTTCAACTTGTAGTACAAGCCCTTATTGGTCTTAAGGCTGTCGGTTTTCACCGGGCTGGCGGCCTTTAGCTGCTGTATGGCCAGGGATACTTCCTTCCAGTGTTCCGGGTACGTGGCCGCAAATTGAGTGGTGTCGGCCTTGTTATAAAAGGCAAGGATATTTTGCTGCAGCGGCGCTGTCAGGTCGGCAAACTTGTTTTTGCTTAGGTTAAGCAGCAGATCGTTGTAGGTTTCGTCAGCCAGGCCGTATTCGCCGGGGAGGGTTGGATTGCCGGTATCGTAGTCGATGTCCGGCAGTGCGGCTCTTCCGGAATATAATTCTCCTAATGCAAATTTATAGTGCACCAACACCGTGTCAAAGCTTGCGATGAATTTCTTTTCGCCATCGGAGCCCACCGGTTTAAATTTCAATGCCTTAAAGGGGCCGATTTTCGGGATGATCTTTATGATCAGTCCAACTATAAAGTCTTTAAACGTGGGTTTTTGCCGAGCTGAACCAAACTCCTTGTAATAGGCCTTCCGTTTCATGCGGTAATGAAACTTACGCTCGTTGGCGCTTGCGTCAAGCTTTTTGATGTCATCCTTTTTTAATACCCAGGCACTGTGCGTAATGGTTGGGAACAAGCTTTTAACGGCCCATCTGAAAGTTGAGATAGCCAGATCAAGGTCGCTGAATACGTCGTTGATATCTTCGCCATATGTTTTTAAAAAGGCGCGTTCCAAAACCGGTTTCGAAACCTGGAAGCCGATAAAATCATGATAGGTGGTTGATGCGTAATTGCCTCTTGCTATTTCAAGCACATCAAACGAAAGCTCAACGCGGCTGTGGGAGGTAGGGTCTTCTTCGTACGTTACTACCCGTCCAAATCGTTTTTCTATCATAGGGTAAACTTCGGGCACGGTTAAGTTGGTTGCGAGGGAGTGACCGTACTGGTCGCCGTAATAATGGCACAGGGCGCCAAGTCCGAAAGCATATTCGTCGAGGTTTTCGGCTTCTTCTAAAAGGTTGGCAACAAAGTCCCCAGTCCGCACATAATGGGCCAGGTCGGTAAAATAGGTGCTCCCAAAGGGATAATATCCCATGTCGGGCAGGAGGCACCCTCCGTAAGCATAGGCATGGGCCTCTTTTAACTGGTCGCCGGTCGCCGATGGGTATTTCGCTTTAAGCAGCGGTTTGATGTATTTATCCCAGCTGGCGTCTATCAGCGCTTCGTGCGAAAGTACTGAATACGCCTTTGCAGGCGTAACAGAGATGAACAGGCATAGCAATAGCGTCAGGGGGGTAAAAAAGGGAAACCGTTTCGGCATGGTCTATATTGGAAGAGTTAATATAACGCGATAATACTGAAAAATGTTTTTGTTTTCAATAGAAGTCGGGAAGTCCGAAAGTCCGGAAGTTTAACCACGGAGCGCTGAGAACGCACAGAGAACACGGAGAAAAAACTCGTAAACTATTAAGACTCTGCGGCCTGTGGTGCCTTCTCCGTGTTCTGTGGTTAAACTTTTAGACTTTAGTTATATGGAAGTCTGAAATAAGGGCCTGATGTTTCGGCTAAAATAACTCTTAGAAGTGCATTTTAACCACGGAGGCCGCGGAGAAGGCACAGAGAACACAGAGAAAAAATGGACAATTATTGAGAATCTGCGGGGTAAAAGTTTTGAGCTTCAGTTATACAGAAGCGGTCAAAAGGGGTGCTTTTCCTGCGAAACACAAAGCGTGAAGACGCAAAGTATTGAGACGCCCTGATTGATCGGGGCGTCTCAACGGCAAAAAATAACCCCGACCGTTGCCGGGCGGGGTTATCGTGTTTTTTGGATGAGTGGTTATTGTTGCTTATTCATCCGGGCCATCATCCGGCTTCTTATCTTTTGCTCAAATTGCTGGTATTCGGCAAATTGTTGTTTGTTAAACACGGCCTGGAGTTCTTTATCCTTCTGACCTTGCAGAATCGTCATCTGCTTTATTTTAGTCGCGCCGTCGTCCTGGCTTTTTATAATCGGCTGAAATTTTTCAGCGTATTTTAAATTGATCGCCGATACTTTTTTTACCTGTGCCTCATCAAGCCCCAACTTGCTCTCCATCATTTTGGTTTGAAACTCCGCCCTTTGTTCGGGGGTGGAATTTTTAAAATCTTTCAGGCTGCCCTGGCCAAAACTGCAAGCGCTTGCAAAAGTAAGTAAGCCAATAAGCAAGGCATTGCAGTAATGTTGGCGCACTTTCATGGATTTATGCCAGCCTATTGGTTAGGTCCACGAAATGTTGTATACCACTCCGCTGTTCAACACCAGTTTTGCTGTCTTGTTACCCAAAAAAGTCAGTGTGCCACCGTAAGTCCAGCTTTGGCCCGAAGTTGATTTGCAAACGATTGAAACGGTGGCCGTACCTGATGCTATCTCCGACGTGGCTTTATCATAAACCATATTCTGCGAAGTAATCGTCAAAGTATGGGTGAAAGTATTTTTCGCGCCGATCTTTGATACGGTTGTACCCTGACGGGTATAGGTTGAAGTAAAGGTGTAGTCGGCGGTTGTAGCTGCAAGACCCGATAGTGTAAATCCGCCGGTACCGGTAAATGTGGTTGACAAGATCAGACCGTCATAGCTACCGCTGCTGTTAAAGTTCATTGTTAACGTACTGGGTACGGTGCATGCCAGTGTATATGTCCAGGCCAACTGGTATGTGTATGAAGGAGTAGCCCCGGCTACGCTTGCATAAGAAATAGTAGAATCTTTTGCGGTACCACACACCAATGTGCTGTAAAGCGACAGGTGACTGTTGTTAACAGAGCTGACAGTTCCGCCGGATACGGTACTGCTGCTGTAAAGTTGTGTGGCGGCGTCAACCTGGCCTGCCATACCACCTGTGCTGGGTGTTACTGCATCAGTAGTTACCTGTGCCGCCTGGGATTCGGTTACTTCGCTGCTTGTGGTTGTGCTCGAGTCCTTGTGACAGGACGACATCGTAAAGATTGCCAGGGCAGCTATCGCCGTAGCAATGAAAAGTTTGGGAGTTTTTGTTGTAGTTTTCATATCGTTAATTGTTTCTAATATAGTGATTTATTTATTGTTTTAACTTTAATTTCTAATGAAGGTTTAATGTCGATGAGGTGAACCGTCCAAAACCGGGGGTGAACTATCTTTTTAGCCTTAATTTTCCTGTAAATAGCTCTTCAAATCCTTTAAACACCAGCACAAAGGGGTTGTAGCCCGAGGTACCTGTAGTCAATCCATAAACTACCTTTTCCGTTTCAGTCTGGTAAGTATTGAATATCCTGTCCCAGATGATCAGCACGCCGCCAAAATTTTTGTCGATATAAATGGAATTGCTTCCATGGTGTACCCGATGGGCCGATGGCGTATCGATGATCTTTTCCATCATTCCCAGATTGCTAACAGCCTCGGTATGCAGAAAAAATTGGTACATTAGGTTAAGCGCATACGAAACAACAATAAACTCAGGCGGCATGCCCAAAATTGCAAGCGGAATAAAAAACAACGGGCTGATGACGGCACCCAGCCAGTTCAGCCGGTAAGCTGCCGTAAGGTTCATGTGCGTGGCCGAATGGTGCACCTGGTGAAACGCCCATAAAGGCCCGAAAAAATGCGAGGCCCTGTGGAACCAGTAATAGATAAAATCAGCCATTATAAAAGTCAGCAAAAAAACCCATCCATTATGTGGAAGCACAAATAGTGCCATCTTTGAAAATATTCCAAGTACAGCCAGCTGGTAACCGGCAAATAAAACCTTCGAAAACTGGAAGCCGGCAAACACAGCCAGGTTTGCAAACGTTTCTTTCACTTCATAAGCCTTTTTATCCGTTTTCCAGCTCCAGAGCATTTCCAACAGGATAATTGTTGCCAAGAATGCCAGTATCCAAATTCTGTATGGGCCCGCGTGATGTCTCATTGCTATTTGTTTATTGCCGTACCTGTAAGTGCTTCTTTTTTAATTATATATCAAATTTGACTTTAATAGTTGTGTTGTGACAGGGAAAACCGGACGAGACTGAAAAAGCCGGGGGCGAAGTACTTATAGTGGGGTGTCAGCAATGTGTTTCCATACTATCTTGTGCCTAAAGGATTAAAGGCAACTGGAAATTGAATAAATCCGACTTCTGACTCCAGGCTTCCGACTTGCAACTACCGGTTCATCCAATTTTTAAATTCGGGGGTACGGGCTTTGCTAATGATCACCCGTTCGGATGTTTCCGGCTTCATTTTGACCAGTAATCGCGCATTAAAGTAAAATTCCACCTCGGTGATCTCTTTGCGGTTAATAATAAATTGCCGGTTGGCCCTGAAAAATTGATTGTCGTCTAATTGATTTTCAAGCTGCTCCATTGTAAAATCTACTACATATTGCCTGCCATCGGTGGTGTTGGCGTAAACCAGTTCATTGGCGGTATAAAACCAGGCTATCTTAGCTGTTTCAACGGGGATCAATTTGTTGCGAAAATGGACCAGGAACGATTTTTTAAATTGTTTTGAACCGATACTCAATTGATCGATGAGGCCTTCGAGGTTTGATACATAACCTTCACCGGCCAATCCTGTCAGCCTGCTGAATTTATCGAGCGCCTGCTGCACTTCCGTGTCGTCAAAAGGCTTGAGGATATAGTCGATCCCATTGTTTTTAAATGCTTGTATAGCATAGTCGTTATAAGCGGTGACGAATATTACGGGTTTGGTAATATGTACCTGTTTGAAAATATCGAACGAGATGCCATCCGCGAGTCTTATGTCCATAAAAACCAGGTCATGCTTGTTCTCCGGTTCTGCAAACCATACGGCGGCTTCTGCGACACTTCCGACTGAGGCTACAATCTCGATCTGGCCGTTCAGCTTTTGCAGCAGGTAAGCAAGGTTTCGGGCGCTTACAGGTTCATCTTCTACAATAACTACACGCAGGGATATCATCAATTCAATGGAAGTTTAACGGTGAAGCTATCCTGGTTTTTCTCAATTTCTATTTCTTTATGCATCAATATCCTGAAACGGCTGTTCAGGTTATTCAGGCCGGTACCGGTACTACTTTCGGGGTTGGCAATTTCCTGGTAATTATTGGTAACAACTAAATTACCGCCTTCGGTAAAGATACTTACTTTCAGTGGTTTGGCCAGCGTTACGAGGTTATGTTTGGCGGCGTTTTCAACCAAAGGCTGCAGCGACAAATGGGGCAGTTTCACTGTTAAGTAACTGGCTTCAACATTTATTCCAAGCAGGAACGCATCTTCAAACCTCATCTTCAAAACCTGCTCGTACGATCTCACTATTTCCAGTTCCTCCTTAACGGTTACGAGGTGATTATCCGAATGGGCCAGGGCGTACCGCAATATTTTTGCAAGATGACTGATAAAGCGCTGCGCCTTTTCGGGGTCCTCTCGCACCACGCCCGACAGGCTGCTAAGCGAATTGAATAAAAAATGGGGGTTTACCTGTTCTTTCAGCAAAGTAAGTTCCGCTTCGAGGTAGGCGGTTTTTAGCTGGGTATTTTCTCTGTCCTTTACCCAACCCTCTCTCATTAACAGAACGATCTTGATGATAATGCCGGTAAACAGCATACTTAAAAAAAACCGGGTCATGTAGCCCCACCAATAAACTCCGGGCAGCTGCCAATGCATAAACAGGCGTCGTTGTATTATCCCGGCAATTAAACAGCAAGCCAGCATTAAACCATAATTCAGTAACAGGTATGCAATGGTTTTCCCCTTTTCCCGGTAGGCCGAAAACCCGTTCCCGTTGCGCAGGTTGGCAAAAAACATGAGGTAACAAAAGCCAATATTCAATCCTATCTGCAACGCCAGTTCCCAAAAATTAAAATGCCAGTAGAGCGCCATCAGGCTATTTTCGCGCAATGCGAGCAGCCTTTGACTGCTCATGAGCAAGCCAATCCATATAGAACTGTACAGGCAAATACGTTGTTCCGTTTTGTTCATCAGGTAAAATTAAACGATTTTAAACCGCAACTTTATAAATATAAGGGGCGTAACGGTCAAATGAGGAGGTGAACCGTCAATAAAAAAAGGGCAACCTTTGAAAAGATCACCCTTTGATATATGCAGATGGGGATTTAATTATCCCTGTGGTTCGTCAGAAGGTGTACCCACTACCTTGTAAGCTTTATTGCCGTTAGTGTCGATGGTCTGTTGGTAGTAATAATCATCGGGCGATACATAAAAGGTTTCGCCATTCAACCGGATTTTACGGGTATCCTGGGGCAACTGGTCGTATATATCACCTACCTGTGGCTCCGGAGTGCTGTTTACAACACCACCTTGTACGGGTGCCGGAGCACCGGCTGGAGGAGCGCCGTTATAAGTGGCATCTGGTGCAGGTGCATTTGTAGCACCGGCCCCGGTGCTCAACTGCCCGTCTTTACCGGCGATAACATAAGCAGTAGTGCCGTCATCTTTGGTAACGGGCTGGTAATACACCCCGTTTAATTCATAATATTGCTGGCCGTCGATGCTTATTGGTTTTGCGCCTGCAGGCAAAGTTGCTACTTCAGCACCCAGCGGTGGTTCCACCACGGTGTACTGGTTGTTGTTATATTGGTAGTAGAAACCATTACTGTAGTAATAGGCCATATTGTCCCAATAGAAAGGGTAATAGCCATATGGTAAATATCCTACGCTAAAGCCGATACGTGGCCAGTAAAGGCTGGCATAAAAGCCGCCACCCCAAAACCAGCCGCCACGGGCACCCCAATAGCCGCGGGCACCCCAGTAACTTGGGCCGTAATACCCGCGACCGCCATATCCTGCATAACCTCTGCCGCCTACATAACCGCGACCGCCTACATAACCTCTGCCGCCAACATAACCTCTGCCGCCATTATAAGCAGTCCGGTTTACAGTAGTTGAACGGTTTATGGTAGTTGAACGATTAACAGTTGCATTACCGCGGTAAGCACCTGCGTTACCCCGCGGCGCATAAGCTGTACGACTTGGCGCCGCTGCACGGCTTGGCGCTGCTGCGTGACCACCGCCACCATAGCTGCGACCACCACCACCGTAGTGACCGCCACCGGCATGACCGCCACCGCCGCCGCCACCTCTGTGTTGAGCGTTTGCCGGCATGGCTAAGAATAAACATAACAGCCCGCTTAGGCCGATTGATGTTAAATATTTATACGCACTTTTCATGATCTTAATTTTTTTATTGTTCTGGTTTTAAGTGATAGACTAATTTTGTAATAAACGGTTTAATTTCGTTTTATATTTTAATTATACTTGCAAAAATATGACATTTAAGTTAACCGGCAACGGCCATTCCACAGCTTATCCGACAGCGCTATTATGATAAAAGATACCAACACACTAAACCAGGTTGCCGAATTTCACCATACCTTTCAACACCCGGTTGTAAAAGACCCCGCAATACCGTCAAAAGAACGGTGCGAACTCCGTATATCGCTGCTGGCCGAAGAGCTTAAAGAGCTGCAGCAAGCCGTTGACGATAATAACCTTGTTGAAGTGGCCGATGCGCTTTGCGACCTGCAATACGTATTAGCCGGCGCTATCCTGGAATTTGGCCTTGCCGAAAAATTCAAAGAACTATTTGATGAGGTTCACCGCTCCAATATGAGCAAAGCCTGCAAAACTGAAGAAGAAGCGAACCTCACTATCAATCATTACAAAAACACTGCCAATACCGAATCCTACCATAAGGCAGCCGACGGACTGTTTTTAGTGTATCGTACAGCTGACAATAAGACACTTAAATCCGTCAATTATTCTCCCGCTAACCTGGGCAGGATATTGGAAGAGTAGGCAGTAGGCAGTAGTCAGTTGGTGAATAGTGAGTAATGCCTGGTCAGAAACGAACAAAATTGATGCGATCCTTGCGACTAAAGACTGTTAAGCCGCCACTACACCCTCAAAAACGTCTTCTTTTGATACAGGTAATACAGGAACAGCCACTTGATTAATACAAATGTAATGGCCATCACAACCAAGTTGTAAGGGCTGCCCACCAGTTGAAACAGCCATTCAAAAAAGCCTTTATTGGTATAATCCCATTTGATAAAATGTCCGGAAACATAGATCAGGATAGAGTTCATGCCAATGACTTTGAAAAAGAACGCCCATTTTTTGTACCCGAGCACGTCTATTATGTAGTAAAAAAGGGACATCAACAGCAGGCTTAGGCCACCCACCCACAGCACAAAGGAACTCGACCAAAGGTTTTTGTTGATCGGGAAGTCGAGGTTCCAGATTTGCGCCAGCACCAGGAAGACTGCTCCAAAGAGCGCCATTCTCCATACTTTTTCTATTTGCGTCAGGTTTCTTTTCTTTAGCAGGGTGCCGGTTAAAATACCGAGGATGCCGGTGCTGATGGCGGGGATGGTGCTGAATAAACCCTCCGGATCATGCATGTTGATTTTGGTGCCGGGATAGGGAACATATAAGTGCCCCGGCAGGATCGTACGGTCGACATAGGAAGCGAAATTTCCCTGTGGCGTAAGGTCGCCCGGATGGAAGCCCGGGGCCGAAGTAAACTTTAGCAGCAGGTAATACCCGACAATAAATACCCAAAACCAGATCATCTGCGCTATTTCGGATGCATAAAGGTAGATGATATTGGCAAACATATAGGCAATGCCAATCCTGCCCAAAACACTGGGAAACCTGATATCTGCGATCGGCTGTATCTTAAGGCCGTTATTGACGATCAAACCCAGCAAAACGAGGATTAGCGCACGTTTGATCACCCGCCATACCAACTGCGGCCGTGTTTTGCCTTTTTCCAGCTCACGTCCCACCGAAAAAGGGGTGGAAACACCTGCCATAAACAGGAACAGGGGGAAAATCAGGTCATAAACATGGAATCCATTCCAATCCGGGTGTTCAAACTGGTTACCCAGCGTTATCCAAAACGGTGATTTGGTGGTGTCGCGCAGCGTGTGGAAAATCTCATCGGCGCCCATTATCCAGAACATATCGAATCCCCGGAGGGCGTCGAGCGAAAACAGGCGGGTAGGGGCAGTGTCGAAGTCGTCGGCTACCGCGGCATTTGATTTTTGGGCCATTTGGGTTGATCGGGGTGTAAATTGATAGGGGAAAGTTAGTGTTTTTTAAACGAACTAACAAAGCACCACACCATGATTTGATTACCTAATCAACAGAATGAACCGAGAGCCGAGAGCCAAGAGCCAGGAAGGAGTAGCAGTGGCAGTAGCAGTAACGTTAGCAGGAAGTCTATGGACCGCACCCGGAAATGCAGTTTCATAGTCAACTAGTGAACCTCCCGATAGCTATCGGGAGAACCAATGAACTAATGAACTAATGAACCTCCCGATAGCTATCGGGAGAACTAATGAACCAACACTTAGTCCCCCCGTTTCAGGCCAAACTTCTCAATTTTACTGTAAAGATGGCTTCGCTGAATGTCGATGTCATCGGCTGTTTTGGATACGTTCCAGTTGTTCTTCTCCAGCTTGAATTTGATGTATTCGCGTTCGGCGAAATCTTTATACTCCTGGAAGTTGGCAAACTGGTTAAAATCCGTTTGAGGCGAGGCGGCGGCAGTGGATACCGGCGCGGGGGCCGATGGATTGGCAAATGCCCGCACATCGTTATCGGTGATTATTTTATCGCTCAGGATGATCAGGCGTTCCACCATGTTGCGCAGCTCGCGGATGTTTCCGGTCCAGGTAAGGGCCTTCAGGGCATCAAGCGCTCCTTCGGATATTTTTTTTACGGGCATTCCGTATTCATTGCATATCTCGTCCAAAAAGTTTTGGGTGAGCAGGGGTATGTCGTCGCGACGGTCGGTAAGCGGGGGCACATGTATCAGGATCACGCTCAGGCGGTGGTAAAGGTCGAGCCGGAACGTGCCGGCGTCGATTTCTTTTAAAAGGTCTTTGTTGGTAGCGGCTACTACGCGAACATCCACCTCAATTTCTTTTTCACCACCCACGCGGGTTATTTTGTTTTCCTGGAGCGCGCGCAATACTTTAGCCTGGGTGGAAGCGCTCATGTCGCCGATCTCGTCCAGGAAAAGCGTGCCGCCGTTAGCCGCTTCAAATTTGCCTATGCGTTGTTTTATGGCTGAGGTGAACGAACCTTTTTCATGCCCGAATAATTCACTTTCAATCAATTCCGAAGGTATAGCCGCGCAGTTTACTTCGATCAGCGGTGCATTGGCGCGGTGCGATTTCTCGTGCAGCCAGCGGGCCACCAGTTCCTTACCGCTGCCGTTGGCGCCGGTAACCAGCACGCGGGCATCGGTTGGCGCTACGCGTTCAATTGTTTCTTTTATTTTATAGATAGCCTGCGACTCGCCCAGCATTGGCCGTACTTTCGCTACCTTCCGCTTTAATACCTTGGTTTCCGAAACCAGGCTTCCCCGGTCGAGTGCGTTGCGAACGGTGATGAGCAGCCGGTTCAGGTCGGGTGGTTTGGAGATAAAGTCGAATGCTCCTTTTTTGCTGGCCTCAACAGCGGTTTCAATGGTACCGTGGCCCGATATCATAATAAAGGGCAGGTCGGGTTTCATTGCCAGGCCTTCGCTCAGCACCTCCATGCCGTCCAGGCGATTCATCTTTATATCGCACAGCACGAGGTCAAAATCCCCCTTTTGGATCAGATCCAGGCCGTCAACCCCGTTATCAATATCCTCAACTATATAATCCTCGTATTCTAATATTTCCCGTAAAGTACTGCGTATGGAACGCTCGTCATCAATAATTAAGATTTTTGCCATTGGTTGTTTTTCGGTATAAGCTATTTATATTGCTAAAGTAGGATAATTGTATAGAAAACTAAACACTAACAGGCCTACAATGTTTTTTGTTTTGTAAAATTGTTGATGAGGAAGTCCGAAAGTCCGGAAGTCGGAAAGTCCGGAAGACGGAAGGAATGCAGTCCGGAAGTCTATAGTCCATAGCCGACAGGACTATTTGCATAGATTCTACCCGTCCTGATTCCTGGCTCTTTTTTACTATAATCCTCAAACCAACTAATGAACGAGTGAACCAATGAACCAGTGAACTAATGAACCAATGAACCAATGAACCCAACAAAAAATCCCCCTCCGTTTTACCGAAGGGGGTTGTACAGCTGCAAACCTGTAAGCCGGGTTCTGTACCCTTCGCGGAAGCAAAAGGCTTCTATCATCAATCTGGCCCTGCCGTTGCCGGCAGGTTCAAGCAACCTACCCATCCCGGCGACTCCCGCCCGGAGACGGAAATACGGAAACGAGCCGCTTCGCTTCCGGGACCTATTTGGTTTTTCAACTCCTGAGGTTTACCGCAATCCCGGTCGCCCGGAAAAGCCGTGAGCTCTTACCTCACGTTTTCACCCTTACCCCAACCACAAGGACCAAGGCGGTATATTTTCTGTGGCACTTGCTGTCGCCGGCTGCCGGCGCCTTCCCGTTAGGAAGCAGGATGCTCTGTGTTGCCCGGACTTTCCTCCGCCCACCCGTAAGCGGGCAGCGATAGAACGTTTTGCGGGGGTAAAGGTAAGGTTTTTATAGGAGTCACCGTACCAACGGCAATGTGCAGACTGTTCAGGCGTCTGTAAACCAGCAAAAAATGCACGTCAAAGCTAAATTATGGCCCACCTCAAAATCCAAATTCAAAAAATATTTCGTTTATTTGCAGCCCGAAACCGAAATATACATGACTCCGTAGCTCAGTTGGTAGAGCAACAGACTCTTAATCTGTGGGTCCTGAGTTCGAGCCTCAGCGGGGTCACCAGAAGGGGCAGACTATCTAATCGTAGCTGCCCTTTTTTGTCCTTAAGATTTTTTTTGTATTATTGTGAGGTATGAAATTGAGAGATAAATACAAAGCATTGAGTGACGCCGAATTTGTTAAGCAAATGATGGTAGCTTCGGACTACGGGTCTATGCAATTGGAAGATCAAACCGTTTCGCGTAAAAAGATCGAGGCATTATACGAAAAAGTAATACAGGAAAAAGAAGAATTACCCGAAAAGCATTAAGCGTTCCCCAATCATTGTGTTCAATTTACTGTCGTCGTACTGGTCAGCGGCTTTGAGTGCCGCTTTATAAGTTTCGCGTTCGGAACCAGTATCCCTTACATATAGCTGAATGTTTTGATATCCGTTCATGTTGGCAATGAGGTCGGTAATCAAACGAGCTGTTCTGCCATTGCCATTATTAAACGGGTGGATCTGTGTATATCGGTAACGGGCATATGGTCATCGTTAGCAGGAGATTATTCCAGCGCGGCGCTTTTTATTTTTGAATCGGTAGTGTACGCGCCAGCGAAGCAACAGTCCACCTTTTTTAAACCCGGATCTACCTGAAACCATTTAGTTTGGGTAATGATTGCGCCGGATTCATTTTTTGCCTCGTACGTGTGTTTTATGCTGTACGCAATAAGACTGCCTTTATAATGTTGCCCTTTTTGCTGAATTATCGCCTCGACACTATCGCTTTCCTTTTTAAAGGCGATAGCTTTTGCATTGAATTGGTCCATTAGGGCCGGTCCATGCAGTTTGGAACTTAACATTACTGAATGATAGCTGTTTGTATACACGGCGGCTGAATCACTATACGCCGCCGCCAGCGTATCGAGGCGCCTGCCCTCGGGTGTAGATTGATCCCAGCTGCTAAAGATCGTATCAGTTCTGCCGAAATTCACATTTTGATAACTGCCCGGATCGTTTAAAGTGCTGCCAACATACGATGTGACCAATTTTTCTATTTTCTGTTGATCCGGCCGATTACAACCGGCCAGGGCAAGTGCTGCGATTATTAACGTTTTTTTCATAACAGGTAGGAGATAAGCCTAAGTCGGGATTTCTGTACAGCGACCATTATATTTGTCGCTACTGTTGACGATGCTTATCTAATGTTTATGTCGATGTTTTATCAATTTCTGCGCCATAATTCATTAGTTAGTTGCGATTATGAATTTATTTTAATCGAACAGCCAGATTAGCACAAAATTGCAATCTGTGGGTCCTGAGTTCGAGCCTCAGCGGGGTCACAGCAACAGCCTTTCAGCGTAAGTTGAGAGGGTTTTTACGGCGACGTGAATGATTCTGTGTGGGCATATGCATTCGAAGCTGGACACTGAGTACAGGGGCTATTAAGAAATAATGCAGTAATTAGCGCGTTTAATACCCGGCAAATTTTACGCGTATGCGCCTTTTCTTTTCTGTATTGCTGTTATCGATATTATTAGCTGCGCCATTTAAGTCGGCCGCGCAAAAGCAGGCGCCGTTTATCGCTTTTGCCAGCGATACACAGGAACCGATGTGGGTTGAGAAGCTTTTCCTGAAAGCGGACAATAATCTTGAAGCGACAAAAATGATCTTCAGGGATGTGGATGCTGTGCACCCCTCGGCTTTTTTTATTTTGGGCGATGTGGTTTCGCTGGGGAAGAGCAATTCGGCCTGGAAAAACATAGATACTTACATCAAAACTACTACGGATGATTCCATACCGGTTTATGCGACGCTGGGCAATCACGAGGTGATGTTTAATGCCCGTAAAGGAACCAAAAAATTCAGGGTGCGGTTCCCCATGTTTGATCCTGCCGGTTATACTGAGGTTGTTGATTCTGTTGCTGTTGTGCTTGTTAATTCCAACTTCGGTAAAATGACTTCCCTGGCCATTGCCAAGCAAAACAATTGGTACACCAATAAAATCAACGCGCTTGATAACGACCCGGCCATTAAATTTATCATTGTTGGCTGTCATCATTCGCCGTACACCAATAGCCGGGTTGTTAAGCCCTCAACAGGGGTACAAAAAAACTTTGTGCCTGCATTCATCCGGTCAAAAAAGTGCCTGCTTTTCCTTTCCGGGCATTCCCATAATTTTGAGCGTTTCCGGGTGCAGGGGAAATACTTTTTGGTGATCGGCGGCGGGGGAGGCTTGCACCAGCCACTAAATCCTGATAATGAAAAGATGCACGATCTTTCCGCAAATTATAAACCGATGTTCCATTACCTTGAAGTAAGGCGACGCCGGGATACGCTGCAGATCGTGTCGCGGCAGCTAAAACCCGATTTTTCCGGGTTTAGTGATGGGCTTATATTTAATGTAACAGCGAATTCCGTCACACGTTAAATCCGCAATTTCCTGCAATCCTCAATAAAGGGCTCAACACCGTTTTAGGAGTAGCACAGATATCCTCATATTTCGCGACTGTTTCTTCCAAAGGCTTGGACCAATCTTTGAAAGCAACATCAAAAATACCGTCAAAAAACGGTGCGTCTTGATTTGGATTTTATTTTGTGAAGCGATATTTTTAGGAAAATCAAAATCTATGTTCGCAAAAGCTTATGACATAGCGTCGGAGTATACAGAGCCACTGGTAGTTTCTTTTCAATATTTTGACAAATCCGTTCATTCGGGATTAGGGACGCTTATCGTCTTAAATAATGAAGGTTGGTTAATGACTGTCGCTCATAATTTCAGTATTTCACATACTTATTATCAACATGAAAAGGAAATAAAAGAGTATCTTGAAAAAGAAGAAATTATTCGTGCTGATTTGGCTTTAACCGAGGAGCAAAAAGATCAAGAATTACTTTTATTATGTAATCAAAACTGGGTTATCAATTTTGCTATTTTCTTTGGTCGAATTCAAATGCCAATTTTAGAAAGCTATGTTTATAACGAGCACGATATAGCATTTGTTAGAGTTGATCCTTCGTATTTTGCGCATAAGACAGTTTTCCCGAAAATAAAGAAATCGCAAAATATGAAAAACGGGACCAGTCTTTGTAAATTAGGATTTCCGTTTACCGAATTTACGTCTACATATGATGCGGTAACCAATCAATTTGTTTTACCGCCGAATTTATTTCCAATCGCGAGATTTCCCATTGAGGGCATATACACAAGAACGCAACTACACGGGAGATCACAAGATGATACTATGGATGTGTTGTTCTTAGAAACATCTACTCCTGGTTTAAAAGGACAAAGCGGAGGGCCGACATTTGATGTTGATGGTAATATATATGCGGTACAGTCTCAAACGCAAACTATTCCTTTAGGTTTTAAGGGGATGATTGAAAACAACGGTGTAACCTTCGAAGAGAACCAATTTCTGAATGTTGGACTTGGAGTACCTGCCGGAACAATTGAAACGCTTTGTCAAAGACATAACATAAAATTTGGGCAGGCCGATTAATTTAATTAATCGATATCTTAATACTTTCCCAGGTTGATATATTTTATTTGGAAGAGCAAATCCTATTGATTCATGTCATAGTTTGAAATCATCAGTGGCTTGGTTCATAACAATAAGGTGTTTTTCGAAAGTGTTATACGCTTTCAAAGTGTTGGCCTCGAGCCCGTTTCCTATCAATGCCTTTACTATGGTTCGATATAGGCTATTTCGAGAGCACCTTTAAAGCAGAAAGCCTAAAGCTAAAGGCTTTTTATTTTCCAACTGCTTGTTTTGTAAAACATTCAGCACATGTTGTCATTACGGTAACGGTGCGTTGGATGAGTATTTCTTTGGAGTCAAATGGCTATCGTCAGCAGGAGTGACACAGAAATAGGTTCAAGCGGTTGAACCGGCGGCAAGCGGCGCCTAAAACACTTTCAACCCCTGTTTGTACCTTACGGTATACCATGCGTACCCGTTATAAATATTTCCTGCTCTGCCTACTGCTATGCGTTTCCTGTCACCACAAGAAACCATTGACGCCCTACGAAGCGGAACATATTACCTACATCGAAACCGGTAAAACCACCCCCGATTCGCTCGTAAACTTTGCATGCTCCCTCGCCGGTACACCCTATAAATACGGCTCCGTCGATCCCAGGGAAGGTTTCGATTGTTCGGGCTTTGTGACTTACGTGTTCAATCACTTTTGCATAATGGTGCCCCGGATGTCGGTGGATTTTACGCCCGTTCAACGCCCGATCCCTTTACAAGAAGCTAAATTGGGCGATCTCATCCTGTTTACCGGTTCCGACAGCTGCATCCGCATTGTCGGCCACATGGGCATTATATCCTCCACACCCGGCGAACCGCTCCGTTTTATGCATGCCATGTCCGGAAAAAACGGCGGCGTGGTAGAGACCGATTTTCATACACGCTACTATGAAGCCCGGTATATTAAAACGATCAGGATATTTCCGGATAGTACTGCCCGGTAAAAAGAGGCCGTCCGGGTAATTCAGCCGGTCTGAATAGCTATTTCAGGACGGGTCAGTCAAAATGTCGGCGCAATTCAAATCCGCACAGCCCGATGTCCGTTTTCGTTACAACAATTAGTGTAGCGACAGCACTATTTGTTATATATCAGTATTTTAGCAAATTGGAACGCGGATTGAAGCAATAAGGCTACTTGAGTGCATATACCTTCCATATCACCCCCTATGACCTGGCTTTCCTGGGAACCATA
>Ga0206864_1201_pt1 | contig 17728 bp, 17 predicted proteins | sample Alteio_BWOrgCont_42_FD_152632 | JGI IMG/M metagenome (GOLD analysis project Ga0206864, IMG submission 152632) | Enriched cells from forest soil in Barre Woods Harvard Forest LTER site, Petersham, Massachusetts, United States -... | ecosystem: Environmental > Terrestrial > Soil > Temperate forest >...
ATAATAATTTCTTGTTTATCATTTCTGTACCAACAAAAGTTATGACGACTTAATTTTTGATACCAATCGAACGCCTCGTTTTTAGTTTGAAATTTTAGCACAAGCGTTTTTTCGTTGTTCGCGGTAGCTATAAAAGAAATAAAGGGATAAATCATATTCTTAGCTTTTATTTTTTCTACCTCAAAGGTATCAATCATTATTACATTAAGTTATAGTAAATGGCATTTTTTTACACTAATTTGACACTCTTATGTATGAAAGTACGCCTATATATTCTATATTGTTATAATGAAATAATCTTCTTGGCTTTGTTTTCAGTCCCCGATTGCTGTAACAACCAAGGACTGAACAGGTCAACTTGGTGAGATCGTTTTAACCGCTATCTACTTGGCTCAAGCCTTATCCGCATCACCGCACGCGCTTATTTTTTAATTTAGCCCTCTTATGAAGGACATCCCTTACACCTGCTGCACGAAAGGACAAACACCGGCCTGCAAATAGATTATTTCAGGCTGGAAGACCCGCCCGGCGACGATCCGGAAAGCTTACGGCGCCCACCGCGACGATCATTATATTTTTCGTGTGCTTAAACAGGGTTCGGCTCACCTATTTTCTCGGCATATAAATGATCATACATGCGCCCGTCACGGCGATCAGCGCACCGATAATATCCCATTTATCGGGCTTGAGGCCGTCAATCTTCCACGCAAACAAAAGGGCCATCAAGATAAAAATACCACCGTATGTTGCATAAACCCTGCCGAAGTTCGCGGTTTGCCAGGTAGCAACCACCCCGTATAAAGCCAGTACAATACCGCCGGCTAAGCCATACCACCAGGGCTTACCCTCTTTTAGCGTCAGCCAAACCAGGTAACCGCCGCCTATTTCAAAAAGCCCCGCCAGTATAAAAAGGGCCAGTGATTTAACAATTCCCATGCACAATAATCGCTATAAATCGGGTAAAATGCTGTATAATATTCTATGCCAGACCACCACGATTCTTCATAGACCAGCCGCCAGTCTAAAATCTCATATCTCACGTCTCATATCCCAACAACACCTTCCAGGTATTCGTTAACGAAATCTTGGCAATACGTTTTGATCATATCCCGCACCACCCGGAATTGTTCCATCACTTCGTCAGCTGCTCCTGTCCCTTTTGCCGGATCGGGAAAATTCTGGTGCAACTTCACAGCCCGGCCCGGGAAGTAGGGGCAGCTTTCTTTCGCGTTATCGCAAACCGTGATAACGAAATCGAAATCAATATCCAGGTATTCGTTTATGTTGTTGGAGGTATGGCCCGAAATATCGATCCCATCCCTTTTCATAATTTCGACGGCTTTCGGGTTAACGCCATGGGTTTCAATCCCGGCACTGTAAATGTTTGCTTTATTACCTGCGAAATGCCTTAAATACCCCTCGGCAATTTGGCTGCGGCAACTATTGCCGGTACAGAGCACTAAAATGTTTTTCATAGATTAACAACAACCCGATCCCGGTGTGCAACAAGCAGCCTCCACCGCCAGGTTTTTAAATGCCGGCATTACTTCTTCAGCGCCCGGCGCGATGCAGCAGGCGGAAGCAGGTTCTTCAAAATGAGGGTCGTTAAACTCGGCGTCTGCGTGAAAATAATAAACCTCCCATTGCACGCCGTCGGGATCGTTCACCCAAAACTTATCCTGGTTGGCGAAGCAGCAATTGGTCCCCATTTCCACACGGGCGACTAAACCGGCTGCTTCAGCAGCACCCAGCCGTGTATTGAGCTCCGCCAAGGTTTCTACCTGGAAACCGAGGTGCCCGAAGTTCTGCTGAACCCGATCCTTGTTTTCAACAAATGATATGATCAACGATGGCTCTTCCAAAACGTATTTGGTATAACCATTCCTTATTTTTACAGGCTCCTGCCCGAAAAATCGGTTATAAAAATCAATGGTCTTTGCCAGGTCGCTTACATACAAGCTGACATGCATGCGGGGAAAAATAGTGCTTTTCATATTTTCTTCTTTTTGTTTTATTGTAATATTACGATGGATTATTTTAAAAAAAGTCAACAACAATTGCCGACACCTTTGTATGAACTGAATAAGCCGCCGACTTCATTCTGAAGCGCTAACCATGCTTTCGGCTCAATGCAATAACAAACACTCACCCCCTCAATCGTCCCTTGTATCAACCCGGCATTCTTCAACTCTTTAAGATGCTGTGAAATCGTTGCCTGGGCCAGCCCGAGCTCATCCACCAGGTCGCCGCAGATGCAGGCATTCGCCGCAATGATCTGCTGTAAAATAGCAATCCGCGCCGGGTGGGCTATCGCTTTAAGCATGACAGCCAGGCGATTTTGCTCTTCGGTAAATATTTCAGTTTTAGTAGTTCCCATAATTACATCGCAATATTACGATTAATAATCGAATTCCAAATTTTTGTGGCGATATTTTTATCTGTACCCCGCTAAACAAGTTCAATACCCAAATTTCCTATTAAAAGACAGATAGCCCAACATTATCAATCATAAAGTCTCGCCAGGAACTATGATCCATGAACTTTCCCCCCTTTAGTCATTCACCTTTCGCCTTTCACCTTTCCCATCTCATCCCGATAGCTATCGGGACTCACATCTTACATTTTCACACCTGCACATTAAAAAAATACTTTAATTTAGCCTCCAAACCATCGCCAATTTGGCTACCCATCTGCAATGTTATTATTAGGAATAGACGTCGGCACATCTTCAATAAAAGTTTCGGTGGTGGATGCCGCCACGCAAAAGGTAGTTGCCTCGGCGCAATACCCTGAACAAGAATCACCAATCCTGGCCATCAATCCCGGCTGGGCCGAGCAGTCGCCCGATATGTGGTGGGATCACGTTCAGAAAGCCATAAAAATTTGCAACAGCGAAGAAATTTACAACCCCCTGGACATTGCCGCCATCGGGATTGCTTACCAGATGCACGGCCTGGTGCTGGTAGATAAGGATCAAAATGTGCTGCGCAACAGCATCATCTGGTGCGACAGCCGCGCCGTCGACATTGGCGACAAAGCCTTTGAAGCAATAGGCGCAGAACAATGCCTTACCCACCTGCTAAATTCGCCCGGCAACTTCACCGCTTCAAAACTCGCATGGGTAAAGCAGAACGAACCGGAAATTTACGCCTGTACCCACAAAATCATGCTGCCCGGCGACTTCATATCGATGAAGCTTACCGGCGAGATCAATACTTCCGTCTCCGCGCTGTCCGAAGGCATATTTTTCGACTTCCTTACGGGGGATCTATCCAGGGATGTGATCAATTACTTCGGCTTCGATCCCTCGCTTTTTCCTGACGTTCAGCCTTTGTTTTCATCGCACGGCTTGTTATTGGGTTCTGTAGCTGAAGCACTCAACCTGAAGCCCGGGATTCCCGTTTCCTATAAAGCCGGCGACCAGCCCAACAATGCGCTTTCCCTCAATGTACTCAACCCCGGCGAAATCGCTGCAACGGCTGGCACTTCCGGCGTGATCTATGGGGTGGGCAAGCAGCTTACTTACGACAAGCAGTCACGCATCAATACCTTTGCGCACGTAAATTACACGGCTGAAGAACAACGTACCGGTGTGCTTTTATGCATCAACGGTGTAGGCAGCATGTACCGGTGGCTGAAGGAACTTTTTGTGGACGAGAGCTATCTGCAATTGAATGCTATAGCCTCCGAAGCGCCGGCCGGCAGTGATGGACTGCAGGTATTGCCATTCGGTAATGGCGCCGAGCGTATGCTTAATAACCAAATGGTCGGCGCTCATTTTGAGAATATCGATCTCAACAAACACACGCGCGCTCACATGGTTCGGGCGGTGCAGGAGGGTATTGCTTTTGCATTCAGGTACGGATTGGATATCATGCGCGAAAATGGTATCAACCCGGCTGTCATCCGCGCCGGTCAAAGCAACTTGTTCCTTAGTCCTCTATTTACACAAACCTTCGTCAACATAACCGGCGTGCCGGTTGAATTGTACAAAAACGATGGCAGCGCAGGAGCGGCAATAGGAGCGGGGATAGGCGCCAACATATTTTCATCGCCCGGCCAGGCATTTGAGCACATGCATCCCATACAAACGGTGCAGCCCGCTTCACAGGAGCTGGAGCCTTTCTACCAGGATTGGAAACAAACGCTAAAGAAACATCTTGCTGACTAACAAAAAAATAAACAAACGCATTAAACAAAAAACCGATGAGCATAGTAACCGGACAAACAGAATTTTTTAAAGGCATAGGCCAGGTAAAATACGAAGGGCCGAAATCAGATAACCCGCTGGCTTTTCGCTGGTACGACGAGAATAAAATAGTCGCCGGAAAAAAGATGAAAGACCATTTGCGTTTCGCCTGTGCCTACTGGCATTCGTTCTGCGGCTCAGGCGCCGATCCTTTTGGTGAACCTACCCATTTATTCCCCTGGAATGTAAAAAGCGACGCCGTGGAGCGCGCCAAAGATAAAATGGACGCCGCCTTTGAGTTCATCACAAAAATGGGGCTGCACTATTATTGCTTCCACGATGTGGACGTGGTGGATTACGGCAACGACGTAAACGAAAACGACCGGCGGCTTTCGGCCCTGGTGGATTATGCCAAACAGAAACAGGCCGATAGCGGTGTAAAATTGCTTTGGGGCACCTCCAACCTCTTCAGCAACCGCAGGTATATGAACGGCGCTTCCACCAATCCCGATTTTCACGTGCTGACGCATGCGGCCGCACAGGTAAAAGCCGCATTGGATGCCACCATCGCCCTCGGCGGCGAAAACTATGTGTTCTGGGGCGGCCGCGAAGGCTATATGACGCTGCTTAATACCGACATGAAGCGCGAACAGGAACATTTTGCCCGTTTCCTGCACACGGCTAAAGATTATGCCCGCAAACAGGGTTTTAAAGGCACCTTCTTTATCGAACCAAAACCCTGCGAACCCACCAAACACCAGTACGACTATGACGCCGCTACTGTTTTAGGCTTCCTGCAGAAATACGACCTGCTTAACGATTTTAAGCTGAACCTCGAAGTTAACCATGCTACGCTGGCCGGGCATACGTTTCAGCATGAGCTGCAGGTTGCCGCTGATGCCGGCTTGCTGGGTTCTATCGACGCCAACCGCGGCGATAACCAAAATGGCTGGGATACCGACCAGTTCCCGAACGACATCAACGAGGTGACCGAGATTATGATGATCATACTCGAAGCAGGCGGTTTCCAGGGTGGAGGTATAAACTTCGATGCCAAAATTCGCCGTAACTCAACCGACTCCGCCGATCTGTTCTATGCACACGTTGGCGGTATGGATATTTTCGCCCGCGCGCTCATCACCGCCGACGAAATTCTCCAAAAATCGGAATACCTCAAGCTGCGTAAAGAACGCTACGCTTCGTTCGATACCGGCAAAGGAAAAGAGTTTGAGCAGGGAAAACTATCGCTGGAGGATTTGCGCAGCTACGCCATCGAAAACGGCGAACCAAAAACCATAAGCGGCCGCCAGGAGTACATTGAAAATTTGATCAATCGTTATATCTGATTCCGGGTTAGTTCTTGCTTTAAGCTTTTTGCTTTGAGCTTTCAGCCTACTAACCCAATTTTTAGTCGTTCCTTTGTAATACGCTATGATCAGCAATCTCGAACAAACCTTCCGCTGGTTCGGTCCTAACGATGCCGTAACCCTTGCCGCCATCCGCCAAACCGGCGCGACCGGGATCGTCACGGCTTTACACCACATCACCTGCGGCGACGTATGGAGCGCCGGTGAGATCCGCGAGCGGCGGCAGACCATTGAACATGCCGGTTTGCGCTGGTCGGTGGTGGAAAGCGTGAACATCCACGAAAGCATCAAAACTGCCGGGGCTCAAAGGGATGGGTATATCGCCAACTATATCGAAACGCTAAAGAACCTTAGCGCGGCGGGTATCAAAACTGTTTGCTACAACTTTATGCCCGTGCTCGACTGGACACGCACCAACATCGACTACCGGCTGCCCAATAACGCCTCGGCATTGCGGTTTGATGCAGTAGGTTTAGCCGCCTTTGACCTGTATATTTTGGAACGCGAAGACGCGTACCGCGAGTACGATCCGAAACAGCAGCGCCATGCAAAAGAGTTCCTGGACAGTATCGGGTCAGCAGGTAAAGAAATCTTGACCAATACCGTAATGGCCGGATTGCCTGGCACCGACGATGTGCTGACGATAGCGGAATTTAAAGCCCACCTGGAGCAGTATGCGGGAATCGATGCCGCGGCGTTAAAGCAAAACCTCGCTTATTTTTTACAGGCTATCATCCCGCATGCCGAAAAATTGGGCATAAAAATGTGCATTCACCCGGACGATCCGCCATTTCCGATCCTCGGATTGCCCCGGGTTGTTTCAACGGAAAAAGATTTGGAAGATGTAATAGCGGCATCACCATCAACCAGTAACGGCCTTACGTTTTGCACAGGTTCGCTGGGCGCCAGGCCGGATAACGACCTGCCAGGCATGATCAGCCGCCTCGGCGCGCACATCCACTTTTTGCATTTGCGCAACGTAAGGAGGGAGGCTGATGGCAGTTTTTACGAAGCTGACCACCTCGACGGAAGCAATGACATGTATGCCATCATGAAAAATATTGTGCTGGAGCAACAGCGCCGCAGCGAAGTGGGGCGGGCAGATATCGCCATACCGATGCGCCCTGACCATGGCCACAAATTGCTGGACGATTTTAACTACAATACTGCTCCCGGCTATTCCGTAACCGGCCGGATGAAGGGCCTTGCCGAATTGCGCGGCCTGGAGCTTGGGATTAAGAGAAGTATGAATGGTGAGGGGTGAGTGGTGAATAGTGAGTGGCAGTAGCAGTGGCAGCAGCAGTAGGGAGTGGTGAGAGATGTGAGATATGAGATATGAGAGGGAGGAAGAGGTAGTGAATAGTGAGCTGGTGATTAAAACAAGGCAAGTTTCTCGCTCTTCCGACTTAAGACTCAAGACTTTCGACTTTAGACTAACCGATCATCTAATGATCGACTTGACACTGGCAACTGGCATGAAAATAAATTTGAAATCATTCATACTCCTTGCAATTCTGTTATCCGGTATACAGATTGCCGCGGCCCAGCAAAAAGGCCTTAAGGATTATTACAAGAACTATTTCCCAATCGGCGTAGCGGTTTCTGCCGCGGACTTGCAGGATTCGGCTAAAGCAGCGCTGATCCTTGCGCAATTCAACAGCCTCACGCCTGAAAACGCCATGAAGATGGGACCTATTCATCCCGAACAAGATCGATACAACTGGAGCGATGCCGATGCCATAGTGGATTTCGCCCAGGCGCACGGACTACGGGTACGCGGTCACAACCTGTGCTGGCACGAACAAACACCCGCCTGGCTATTCAAAGATGCCAACGGCAACCTTGTCACTAAAGATGTATTGTTGAAACGCTTAAAGGATCACATAACTACGGTTGTGAAACGCTATAAAGGCAAAATTTATGCCTGGGATGTGGTGAATGAGGCGATAGATGATGACAGCACAAAATTCCTGCGCAACTCGCTTTGGTACCAGATCTGTGGCGAAGATTTCATTGCGAAGGCTTTTGAATACGCCCATGAGGCCGATCCCAAAGCCGTTTTATTTTACAACGATTATAACACCGAGCGCCCCGAAAAACGTGAACGGGTTTACCGCCTGCTAAAAAAGCTCGTCGATGCCAAAGTGCCGATCAATGGCGTAGGCTTACAGGCACACTGGTCGATTTACGAACCAACTCCTGCCGACTTAATTGCCACCATCAAGAAATTTTCATCGCTGGGTTTAAAAGTGCAGATCACCGAGCTGGATGTCTCGGTATATCCCTGGGAGAAAAACATGCGCGCCAAACGCCCCGGCGAGGCTGACGACTACACACCCGATTTGGAAAAGAAGCAGTCAGACCAGTATGCGGAAATATTCATGATTCTAAGGGAATACCGCCATACACTAACCGGCGTAACATTTTGGAACATTTCGGACCGGCATACCTGGCTCAATGACTATCCCGTCCCCGGCCGGCGGAACTACCCGCTGCTGTTCGATATGAATTACAAACCCAAAAAAGCCTATTGGAGAGTAGTGGATTTTTGAAGTAGATTCACTCCGCCATACAAGTCTCGCCAAACTTGCAGCCGTGATCCGGTGACATTTGCATAGCGGCGGTTCCGTACCTACGGCACGGGTCTCTTTTGTTGCATGTTTTCTACCGATATTTGACCCCTAACGGGGTTTTTCGACCCTGTTGATGTTATTAGCGCGCTCAATGCGCCGTAGGTGCTAAATATCGGTAGCAAATAGATAAAAAAGAGGAATTGGCGTGCCGTAGGTACGCAACATAGACGCCATGACGCTACGCCGCGAAGAAAACAGTATCCACGTTCGAGAGACCGGAAACGAACGACGACATTCATTTAACAAGAAATATAGCAGTCAATTCAAACGTCCAATTATAAATAAATGAGCAAATACATTTTGGAGCCAGAAGTCGCGGGGGGAATAGGGGGGAATTCGATATTAGATCATCAAACGAGACCGCCAATTATTGTTAAATTAAACTACGAGTTTGACGATTGGTTGGGTGATGATTTAATAGAAGGTTTTCGCTGCATTATTTGTACAGAAAGGTTAGCTAAAGCTATTGAAGAGTCTAATTTAACCGGGTATGCATTCGCCGAGTGCGAAACCACCCAATCACAACTTTTCTATGATTTAAACGAAAATGGATTGAATTTGCCGAAGTTTATTTGGTTAAAAGTCATTGGCAGCGAAAGTGACGACTTTTTTATGATGCCTCCATTTAAACTGCTATTAACCGAACGGGCACTGAACGTTGTGAAGCAATTCAATTTAAATAACTGCACAATCGAAGAATATAAAATCTAGTTGCTGTCTCAGGGTCTCCGCTACGGGACCCTGCGCTGCAATACGGTCGGGAGAACGCAGCGCCATCTTCGACAGAGCCCACGACGACAAAGCTCCATCTTTCGGACTTTCGGACTTCCCCCCTACACATTAAACCTAAAATGCATAATGTCCCCATCCTGCACGATATAGGCCTTGCCTTCAACACCCAACTTCCCGTTTTCTTTGATCGCGGCTTCTGATCCGTTAAACTTCACAAAATCCTCGTATTTGATCACTTCGGCCCGGATAAAACCCTTTTCGAAATCCGTATGAATAACACCGGCAGCTTGTGGGGCGGTAAAACCTTTGGTGATGGTCCAGGCCCGTACTTCCGGCACACCGGCCGTAAAATAGGTAGCCAGGTTCAACAATTTATAGGCAGCTTTAATCAACTTGTTTACACCCGACTCCGCAAGCCCCAGGTCGTCCAAAAACATCTGGCGTTCTTCATAAGTCTCCAACTGCGCAATCTCCGATTCGATTTGAGCTGATATCACCAGTACTTCGGCATTTTCTTCTTTTACCGAGGCTTTCACTTTGTCTACATAGGCATTGCCGGTATTGACGGACGCCTCGTCTACATTGCAAACGTACATGACAGGTTTGGCGGTCAACAGCCAGATATCCGCGATATATTCCTTGTCCTCTTCGGCCACGGGAGCTGTACGCGCCGATTTACCGGCCAGCAAGTGGTTTTTATAAATGGTGAGCACGTCGAAAGTCTTTTTTGCCTCTTTATCCCCACCTGTTTTGGCCATTTTCTCAACCTTCGATATCTTCTTTTCGATCGAGTCAAGGTCTTTTAGCTGCAGCTCGGTATCGATGATCTCCTTATCGCGCACCGGGTCGACCGATCCGTCCACATGGATCACATTATCGTTATCAAAACAGCGTAATACATGGATGATGGCGTTTGTAGACCTGATATTGGCCAAAAACTGGTTGCCAAGGCCTTCACCTTTGCTGGCGCCCTTCACCAAACCCGCAATATCAACGATCTCTATCGTCGTCGGCACAGTGTTTTTTGGGTTCACGATCTCCACCAGCTTCGTCAGCCGTTCATCAGGCACGGTGATCACACCCACGTTCGGCTCGATCGTGCAAAACGGGAAGTTGGCAGCCTGCGCCCTTGCGTTTGATAAGCAATTAAAAAGTGTCGATTTGCCCACATTCGGCAAACCCACTATACCACATTGTAAACCCATATTTTTTTAGTTCTTGTTCATAGTGCATAGCTCATGGTCCCTGGCAAAAATTAAAACGATAAATAGCCATGAACCATCAACTAACTAAAAATCGCGCAAAGATAGCAGAAAAAATCGCCTTGAGTCAGAAAGGGAAGGAGCCAAATTGTTGCATCAATCCAGGATAGCCTATCGGGACAGTGGTTATCTCATCTTCACAGCCCCGAAGGGGCATAATATACCAGCACAGGGCTAACTAAAAATCGCGCAAAGATAGCAGAAAAAATCGCCTTGAGTCAGAAAGGGTAGGAGCCAAATTGTTGCATCAATCCAGGATAGCCTGTCGGGACAATGGTTATCTCATCTTCACAGCCCCGAAGGGGCATAATATACCAGCACAGGGCGAAGTCCTGTGTTGATAGGCCCCATCGGAAAATGAGGAATCGGGGTTTACCCCATAACACAAATGGGTTATTTTTCAAAAGGTGTGTTTTTGTGAAAGAATTGTTTATAAATTTAAAAGCTCAAACACTTAAAAAACAATTCACCTATGGATATCACACCAACCTCCGAACAACCATTCGCGCCGCCGGTACTCACCATCGGCCCCGAAGCGCAAAGTTATCTTAAAACAGCCGGCAAATGGGCTTCATTCCTCGGGATATTAGGCTTCGTCTTTTGCGGACTTATTTTTATCGTTGCCTTTTTTGCAGGGTCAATTTTTACACGCTATGCGGCATTGTCGGCCAGCCCCTTTGCCGCGGCAATGGCAGGCGCGGGTTGGGCTGTAACTTTTTTCTACCTGTTGGTTGATGTATTTTATTTCTTCTTTTCTCTTTATCTGTACCAGTTCGGCAGCAAGATCAAAAAAGGCATCACGTTTTTTGACAATGCCCACATAACAAATGCCTTCGACAAATTGAAATCATTTTTTACGCTGTGGGGCATCACTACCATTGTGATTTTGTGTATTTACGGATTGGTTATCGTCATAGCGATCATTGTGGCTATAACAACGGCTTCTGCTATGCATTAAACATCGGGTTACAACTTAGCCTAAAATAACAGCTTTACGTTTCGGCCAAAATAAAGGTTGACAAATCAATTTAACTTTAACCGCAGAGATCGCAAAGAATGCGCAGAGAACACAGAGAAAAAAAATAAACAAACTATTTCGACTCTGTGGCCTCTACCGGCTCCTCCGTGCTCTCCGCGGTTAAACTTTTAAATTTTAGTTATACACCGGCACAAAACAAAAAAACCTGCTTTTCGGCAGGTTCCAGGGATTAGTTTAGATTGCTTGGTGTCATATTTCAAACGAAAAATCGTCTTCGGCAGCAGCTGTGTTGGCAACCTCGGTAGGTTCGCTGTATTCGTAGCGTTTTTCTACCACTTCCTGGTTCGCCTTAATGTAATCCACAGTATCTTTTAAGCCTTCAGAAAATTTTTCAAAATCCTCCTTGTATAAAAAAATCTTGTGTTTAATAAAAACTCCGTCTTCCAATCGCTTCTTGCTTTCGGTAATTGTAACGTAGTAATCGTTTGACCGTGTTGCCTTTACATCAAAAAAATAAGTACGCTTCCCGGCCCTAACCTTCTTTGAATAAACCTCTTCACGCTCTCTGTTGTCAAAATCTCCCATATTTTAAATTATCGTAATTTGTTTTGGTTGGCATAAATATAAATAAATTTTCAAATTACAAGTATTAATTTGAATATTATTAAAGTTTTTGCAACGTTTTTAATTAATAGTACAGCAAATTTCAAACACTTTCTTCCTCCTCCAGCAATTGTTTTTCGTAAAGCTCGAAATAAACCCCCTTTTTATCCATCAGGTATTGGTGATGGCCGTGTTCCACAATCCGGCCGTTATCCATCACCAAAATTTTATCGGCATTTTTGATGGTGGATATACGGTGGGATATAATAATGCTGGTTTTTCCCTGCATGTTCCGGCCCAGGTTGTTCAATATCTCTTCTTCCGTTCGCGTATCCACTGCCGATAAACAATCGTCGAAGATCAGCAGTTGGGGCGATTTAACAATAGCCCGGGCAATGGAAACCCGCTGCTTTTGCCCGCCTGAAAGCGTAATGCCGCGTTCGCCTATCAATGTTTCAAATCCTTTTTCCAGTTCGACGATATTGTCGTAAACGGCTGCATCTTTCGCCGCGCGCTCAACATTGTTCATGTTAAGCACGTCAGCGCTAAAGGCAATGTTGTTGGCGATCGTATCCGAAAACAGGAAAACCTCCTGCGGCACAAAGCCGATCTGCGACCTGTAACCCTCCAGGTTTAGTGAGGCAATCGGCCGCCCATCAACTAAAACCTCACCACCGGTACAATCGTACATCCGCATCGTCAAATTGGCGATGGTCGACTTTCCAGATCCGGTGCGCCCGATGATAGCCACCAATTCGCCTGGATTTGCGGTGAACGACACGTCGCGCAAAGCTTCGATGCCGGTTTCCGGGTATACAAAGCTAACGTTCCGGAATTCGATCCTGCCGGCGAGCGGCACTTTATCCACCTTGGGGGATATGATCTCCGGCTTTTCGTGTAAAAATTCGTTGATCCGCTTTTGCGATGCCGCTGCCCGCTGTATCAGCGAGGTTACCCATCCTAACGCTATTACCGGGAAGGTGAGCATGTTGAGGTAAAGAATAAACTCTGCGATATTGCCCGAAGTTACATTGCCCTTCATCAGCTCATTACCACCCACGTATACGGTGATAATGTTGCTCAATCCCACTAACATCAGCATCAGCGGGTAAAACAAAGCCTGTACCCTTACCAGCGCCATCGACTGCTCCTTGTAACCCTCGCTCTCTTCCGCGAACTTTTTCCGCACAAAACCTTCCCGTACATACGATTTGATCACCCGTATACCCGAAAAGTTTTCCTGCACAAAGCTCGACAGGGACGACAACCGCTCCTGTATTTTCTCACTACGGAAGTGGATCATGCTGTTCACATAATAAATGATCATCGCGAGTATCGGTAGGGGCAAAACCGACCACACGGCAAGCGGCACGTTTACCGTGAGCATAAATCCAATGGTCATGATAAACAGCACCACGGTATTGATGGTGTACATAATGCCGGGGCCCAGGTACATCCGCACCCTGGTGACATCTTCGGTAACCCGGTTCATCAGGTCGCCGGTACTGTGCCGCCGGTAAAAGGCCAGCGACAATTCCTGGTAATGCTGGTAGATCTCATTTTTTAGGTCGTATTCGATATGGCGCGACATCACAATGATCGTCTGTCGCATAAAAAACATAAACAGGCCCCGCACCAGGTACAATACCAATATCAAGGCGGCAAATAACAACAGGCTCGATCCAAATATGCTGTAGATCATGGCTTGCCGGTGAAAGCCGAAAAAAAGCCGGTAGGTGCTGATGTTTTCGGTAACCAGGTTGAAGGCGATGCGGACAACCGGCGGCACCACCACAGCAAATACATTCGAGATGGCTACAAATAGCACACCCGGGATCAAGCGCCAGATGTATTTGATGAAAAACTTATTCAGGTAGGCCAGATCCTTCATGTATCCTTTGATGTTCGAAAAACCAAAAGTACGGGTTTAAAGCGCGGTAAGGAGTGGTGAAGTGGAAAAATATGCGGATGTTAGAGGGTTCATAGTTCGTGGATCATAGTTGATAGCCGGAGAGATAGAGGAATTTTATTACGGTCGACGGGAAGTGCAGCAAAGCGGGCTACCTGTCAGCAGAGCACGAGTAAGCCACCTCTTTTAGCCTTTGCGCTGCACCTCGCGCTTGGGGAGGCTTGGCGGAGCACGGGAATCAAGCGCTTTTGGTCCTTACCCGCCATGGCGCTTGAGTGCAGGGTAAAAGTAAATTATAGTTGTTCGATTTCTTCAATGGAAAGTTTGGTCGTCCTCGCAATAAATTCAACAGGCAAACCTTCTTTTTTGAGTTCCCTGGCAATTTCTCTTGCTTCTTCCATTTTGCCTTCCATTTTGCCTTCCAGTTTCCCTTCTTTTTTCGCTTCCGCTACTTCATAATCACGTACATTTTTATTGTCCCATTTATATTTCATACTGCTGTCGTACATGGTTTTTTCCTCCTTTGTTAAGTTAGTATATTCGGCAATGCTGAACAGTTTTTCAAATATTGGTTTCCTTAAATAAACCGGTATCTTATTCATCAGCTTCATGTTTTTTAACACATGGAGCCATTTATCCAGATCGCTTTCCAGTTCGCCCTCTGTTTTCACAATTTACTTAATTCTATATACGTATATCCAAGCTTATCGTAAAATATTTTGCCTGTATTCCTGTTGCAAAGGCAAACATCGTGCAGGTATGTCCCCGGCTCACTATCGTCAAGCGTAAAATCTTCCAGCAAGGCAACCAGGTACACGCCGGTTATATCTATATCATAGCCCCATTCGGCGCGTTTGCCTTTCGGAGCTTGTCCGCTGATCAGCCGCGAAGTATAAAACAAGGCCCGCTCTTTAAAGCGCCCCTGTCGGCCGCGCTGCACTTCAATTATAAACTGTTCACTGTTGTCGCCGGTGCAAAGCAAATCAAATATTGCAGCGCCTTCATCTTTCAAATCGCCGGGATGTTCGTTTTTGTTGTAGGTTAAATCCACAATGTGCGCCGTCCCTTAAAAACCTCATTCAAAAAGTCGATCAGCAAATCTTTATTAGGGTCGCTGCCAAATATTTTCTTAAAGGAGAAATCAACTAAAGGGTCGATGTATTTACCAGGAACTGGCGGGTTGGTTTTTCGCATAAATAAATATAAAGCGTTCGCGAAACCAAAAGTACGGGTTTAAAGCGCGGTAAGGAATGGGAAAGTGTAAAAATGCGCAGATGTGTCCCGCACGTGCAGGATGCGAATGTGCAGATGTGCAAATGTGGGAAGGTCGCCTTTTCGCCTTTGTTGGTGTCATCACCAACAAACGCGAAAAACGATAAATCTGCGCAAGATACTTCGCCGACAGGCAAAACCCCACCAGTCCTACTCTTTCACAAAAATCAACTTGCTCAGTGACAATTTATCATCATCCCCCTTACATCTGAAAACTATCGTCAATGTATTTTTAAAATCTCCGATAGTAATATCGCACAAATAAAGCTGCCCCACAGTAACCGGTTTCTCCGACTTTAACGATATCCAGTCGCTGAGAGCGGTTTGCCGCTGCCATATCGCTATGTCGGCGTCCAGGGGTTCTTTTTTTACAGCAGCGTATAATTTATAATGTCCATAAGGTATTTCGGACAGCGAAATGCGCAGCCTGGCATCATTTGCGGCGGTAAAAACGTAGGCGCTAAAACCGGGATTTATGCTGATATCGCCCCAGATGCTAAAACTCATCAGCTGCGGGTAAAGCATCAAGGTATCCGGCAAATACGGCTTTGTCAGTTGCGCGGACGGCTTAACGATCCCCCTAACGGGCGTGTCCGAATAGTAGAGCGCCATCGAGGTGTAATTGGCCGGGACGGCGTTGCCCTGCGGGCCATGCTCCATCGATTGAAAAACGCTTTTGCTGAAGGAGATTTTATCGTTCAGGTACAGGCGGTAGCCGCCTGTGCGGCTGTAGGGCAGCGAATAATCAAGCGCCCCATGCAGCGGCAGGCTCATCCGGGTGTCCCACCTGTCCATCAACGCGTACCAGCCGCCATTAAAGTAGTCTTCCGATCCTGTGCCATGTATACGCATTATGCCATCTGCAGAAGTGGAATCGTCGCCCTCAAAAAAAGTCGTCATACCCGGGTTTAATCCCTGCGCCTGTAAAATACTGCCCACGTAGTGGCCCTTGCCCTTAACGTCTAAAAATACGTGCGGCTTGCCTTTGGCTACGTTCATGTCACTGCTCCAGCGGGTGTAAAATTTCCCTTCGGTTGGTGGGTGCCGCTTTTTATCCGCATAAAAAACTTTAGCCATAATCGCTTTGAGCCCGCTGCCGGAAATATCCCGGTCAATCAGCTCAATTTTGGCGGTCCGATCAAAAGGCATGGGGAAATAGCAGTAATTTTTACCATTTGCCCACCCTAACAGCAGGCTTTGCATCGACGGGCTTCCAAATGCATAGCCAAAAAAGTCGGACAAAGGCGCGTATACCGCCGGGTTTTGTTCATTGTCCCAGGTAATCTTTAAGTCTGTTTGTTTAATGTCTGTCGCTTCAATTTCCAAACCCACTATCCGTCCTCCATTATGCAGGTCAAACAACGTAACAACCCGGCCGGGGCTCAGGGTGGCATTTGTTTTTACAACCTTTGTTTTGCCGGGGTAAAAATCCCCAACCGCCCGCTCCCCGGCGCCCCATAGCTTTTTTATCTTTTCCAGCGTTGCCCTTTCAACCGCGCCCAAATCAGGATCAAATGTTTTGACCGCATATTCATCAGGGTAGTGCCGGTATTGTACCTGGTAAAACTGTATGAATTTGCCCCTCGAAACGATTTTACACCCGTTTTGGAAGGGGATGGGCAGGTAACAGAAATTGCCCCCCAGTTGTTGCCCGCATAGCGGCTCCACAAAAGGGAACACCCTGCCCGAAAACAAGTCGCTGAACCGGATGGAATAGCCCGGCTTATCTTTTCCATCAAAATAAAAATCAAGCGTATCATCATTGGGCGTGGCCGTCCATATCCGGTTGATCACCCCCTTTCCCTTTGCTTCAAAAATTACCAGCGTACCATCCGGGTTTTTCCGGATAAACGAATACCTCCCGCTAAAGCCGTCGTCATTACCACCCGTGGTATCGTACGACGACCGCTGCGCCTCGTAGCTGCCGCTGATGTACTTTGGCAATTGCGCAATATCGCACAGCCTTTGCAGTTCGCTGTTTAGGGTAACCGGCTTTTGCTGTCCATGGGCGGTCACGGCGGCAACTAAAATAAGGGCGCTAAAAAACAATAGGGCTTTTCTCATAAAAATTGGGTATGGTTAAAGCTATGGAATATGAGCTGAATAAGGTGCCTGGCGATTGAAAAATCATGAAACAATTGCTTCTAAAGCGGTGGGCGGTGCGATTCCTCTCTCGAGAGGGCCGGAGGGGTGTGTTGACGAGCAAGTCGGTTAACACACACCCGCCACGATATATCCCTACGCACCCTCCCCATTCAGTCTGACGCCAAGGCCTAAGCGCAAAGGCGACTCGTGCCCCGACGTCAGGTAATGGGCTGTGCAAGCCCCCGCTGACAGATAGGAAACTATGCGGACCATTTTTACCATCGGTCAACCAAAATTACATCTATTAGTCCTGGCAAACCCAATAATTTCTTGCGCTGCTGTATAAATAATATTTCGGATACTGCAAAAAGAGCCGCAATTTAAAATAGTTTTTCCACGAAACACAGTGGGCTGTCTGTCCCGGAGCTCAGTATTTTATTTCTGCTTTACTATCCAGTCCGTAGCCCGCTTAACAACCTGCTGAGCCAATGCGGTAAGGTTATTCTTTGAACCCGTTAACCCGAAATTGTATTTTACTTCCTTGTTTTGCCTGATGTTAACTTTTAACGTTATGGAATCACCCTTTACTTCATACCTCCCGCTTAGGGAATAAGCATCCGGCGAAGCAGTACCAGGGATATAGCTGATCGCATTGTCGTCTCCCCTGGCGGATATTTCATTGAGTAGCATATCCAAC
>Ga0206864_1202_pt1 | contig 17603 bp, 10 predicted proteins | sample Alteio_BWOrgCont_42_FD_152632 | JGI IMG/M metagenome (GOLD analysis project Ga0206864, IMG submission 152632) | Enriched cells from forest soil in Barre Woods Harvard Forest LTER site, Petersham, Massachusetts, United States -... | ecosystem: Environmental > Terrestrial > Soil > Temperate forest >...
ACGACTATCGATACCTGGGTTATTTTCGGGTAGGCCGTCTATAATTGCGCTTCATACCTGGATTTCACGCAACGATGGGAAGATCGCATGGCAAGACAAATTAAAATATACCTGGTTAAAAAGGGCTAAAAAGGTGATTTCTTGTAGTAACGCAATTCGTGAACGCTGTTTCCCGTCTTCGATAGTAATTAACAACCCTTATCGCGATAATATTTTTAAAATTATTCCCGAAATAGTTAAAACTAATAAATTTATATTTGTCGGTCGTTTAGTTTCTGATAAAGGAGCAGACATTGCTGTTAAAGCTTTTAATCAAATTTTTCTTGAAAGTCAATTGAAAGGAGATCCAACCTTTTCTTTGACAATTGTTGGCGAAGGCCCAGAACGAAAATCAATCGAAAATTTAATCTTAAATTTAGGATTAACAGAGCATGTCACTTTAAAAGGGGCATTATTTGGTAAAACGCTTGTTGAGTGCATTAATCAGCACGAAATTATAATAGTACCCTCTGTGTGGGAAGAACCTTTTGGCCTCGTTGCATTAGAAGGGATGGCTTGCGGTTGTTTGCCTATTGTATCAAATAGTGGCGGACTACCTGATGCAATAGGTAATGCCGGACTTTTATTTGAGAAAGGAAATATAACTTCATTAGTACTTTGTATTGAAAAATTACTCAATGATCAATATTTACAGAAACAGCTTCACGAAGCTGCGTCAATACATCTCCAATCACACACATCTTCTGTTATATCAAAGCGTTATTTAGAAGTAATTGAAAGGGCATCAAATGTTGATTAAATTATTATTTAGTCATCTTTTGATAATTAATTTTAGCGATTAAAATTATGATTTAGAAATAATATACACCAGTCACCATTAAAGTAATGTTATTAATTTTCATCCCGAATCATAAAATAATAAATTATAAAGTGATATTTACAATAATCAATAGTTAATAATGAAAATTGTTCTTATGCATCCTACGGGAAACCAATTCGTACGGGCATTACTCCAAAGTTTGAATAAGGAAGAGCTGTTAATAGAGTTTGAGACTGCTATAGCAATGAATTCAAATTCGACATGGATTAAATATTTGCCAAATGAAATGCGCCAGGAATGTTTAAGAAGGTCCTATGATATCTCACCAGAAAAAATTTGGACACACGGATTATTGGAAACCGCCAGATTGATTTTACCTAAAATGAAGTTGAACAAATATGTTAATCATGAGCATGGTTTTGCCAGTACTTATTCTGTTTATAAAAACTTTGATAAAGCAGCCGCAAAACGGCTTGCAAAAATTGCTCATAAAAATAAAGTCAATGCGGTTTACGCTTACGAAGACGGAGCATTGACAACATTTAAGCAGGCAAAAGAATTGGGTATAAAGTGTATATATGATCTGCCAATTGCGTATTGGGAAACAGGACGTAAACTTTTGACTGAAGAAGCGGCGCGATTGCCTAAATGGGCAAAAACTCTTGGAGGGGGAATACTTGATTCACAGGAAAAACTCGAACGTAAAACACAGGAAATGGAGATGGCTGATGTGGTTATCGTTCCCGGGGAATTTGTTATGAGCTCGATACCAAAATGGGCACAAGGCAAAAAAATAATTATGGCGCCCTTTGGTTCGCCTTTGATAAAGAATAATGAGCAAACACATAAAAAAACAACAAGTACCCCTTTAAGGGTATTGTTTGCCGGATCAATGGGTCAGCGGAAAGGGTTAGGCGACCTTTTTGCTGCTCTAAAACTCATAAACCGTAAGGATATTGAACTTATAGTTATGGGTTCATTATTGGAATCTATGGAGTTTTACCGCAGCGAGTACCCCAATTTTATATACGAGCCTGGTAGACCTCATGATGCAGTTCTTGCCCTTATGCAGAGTTGCGATGTGTTTTGTTTGCCCTCAATTATTGAAGGGAGAGCCCTGGTTATGCAGGAAGCTATGTCGCAAGGTTTACCGCTTATTATAACAAGAAACACAGGTGGTGAAGATCTTATCATTGAAGGGGAAACAGGCTTTCTTGTTCCTATTCGTTCTCCGGAAGCTATCGCTGAAAAATTAAATTGGTTTTTGGAAAATCGTTCAAAAGTAGCGGAAATGGGCGAAATGGCAAGGACCCATGCTGCCCGATACACATGGAAAAATTACGGGTCCACTATTATAGATTCGCTTAGGGAGTATATGATTTGATTATATTTGTAAAAGATAACCGGATCAGGAATAGATTAAAACACATTATGTATATCATATCGTAAAATAAATAAGTTAATGGAATTACTTCTGAGTGAGTTGAAAGATAGGCCTGTAATGGTTGAAGCCAATGATGAGGCTATTAAATCGATTAAAAATGGAATATGGGTATATTTCTTTCTTCTTATTTTTGAAGGTGCATTACGTAAATGGGTTCTGCCTGGTTTGGCATCCCCGCTTCTTGTAGTCCGGGATCCCGTTGCGATATGGCTCATCTATCTAAGTTGGAAACGTGGCCTTTTCCCCTCAACTATTTATTTGCAGGGGATGATAGTAATTGGATTGATAAGTGTATATACGGCATTTTTCGTAGGTCATGGTAATATTGTTGTTGCGTTATATGGCGGCCGAATTTTTTTAGTTCATTTTCCTTTAATATTTATAATCGGTCGCGTTTTTGATCGTGAAGATATTTTGAAAATGGGAAAGGTGATGTTATATATTTCGGTTCCTATGGCAATACTTATCAGTAAGCAATTTTACAGTCCACAATCGGCATGGGTTAACAGGGGCCTGGCGAATGACCTGGCGGGAGCCGGTTTTGCTGGTTCAGGCGATTTTAAAAGGCCGCCCGGTACCTTTTCATTTATGAGTGGGAATGTCAGTTTCTTTGGATTGTTAGCACCTTTTCTTCTTTATTATTGGTTTAATCTAAAAAAAATTAATATGTGGTTACTTCTTGCTGCTTCAGGAGCAATGTTGATTGCCATTCCGTTTTCAATAAGCAGGGCTTTATTTTTTCAATTTAGTTTAACAATAATTTTTGCTGTAATTGCAAGTATGAAAAAGCCTGAAAATTTTAACAAAGTTCTGGTTGCACTCATAGCTGGATTGGTAGGTTTTGTTGTTTTAAGTCAAACAAAATTTTTTAATACAGCCACCGGGGCATTTACGGACCGCTTCACTTCAGCCGAAACCCAGGAAGGAGGGTTAGTTAAAGGGACTATTGGGAATCGTTTTTTTGGCGGGATGCTGGGGGATTTATCAAAATCTTTTGATCAGCCTTTTTGGGGCTATGGGGTAGGAATGGGTACTAATGTTGGTAGTGTGTTATTGTCGGGTAGTCGAACGTTTTTAATTGCAGAAGGTGAATGGGGTAGGCAACTTGGAGAATTAGGCCCTCTAATGGGGATTTTGGTAATACTTCTTAGAGTGGGGCTGACCATAAAACTTGGAATGGCCAGTCTTCGAAAAATGGTTGCAGGAGATTTATTGCCCTGGCTGCTTTTTAGCTTTGCAATTCAGAACCTTCCATTGGGAGCGTGGGCACAACCTACATCTTTAGGTTTCTGTATGATAATTGGTGGGCTATTGATCGCTTCATTAAAAGGTGAGGATGTAAAAGATTCATCTTTGATTAGTGTAGATACGTTAAAAGAAGATATAGTTGAAACCAGGTAATTTTTATCCATTACGTGTAAATCCTAAATGAAATCTTTAGTGTCAATGTCTAAAACATCAGCCACTGCTTTAATAACTTCGTCTACGGTAACGGAAAGTATACATTTCTTTTTTTCAATAATACATACTTCCAACTTACATCCTGCACAATCGGTTTTATGCTGAATAACCTTATTGAACCCTCCGCGCGGATACCATTGCCTTGGTAAATTTCTTGAAGAGAAAATTGCAACACATGGCGTACCAACGCAAGCAGCAAGGTGCATTGGGCCACTATCATGACCAATAAAAATATTTGCCCTTTTTAACACCGCAGCGGACACTCTTGGGGATGTTTTGCCGCATAAATTAATACCATTATAACTCCATGCCCTCAAACATTTTTCAGCCCGGTCTGCCTCTTCAGGCGCCCCAATTATTACTAATTGACTATCTGGTAAAATTCTATTTAACCCATTAATTAAATCAAGCCAGTTGTTTTCCCCCCAATCTTTTGATTGCATTTTAGTACCTGCACATATAGCAATAATTACTTTATCCGGCGAAAATTTATTAAGTGCTTCGTTTGCATTATTTATTTCTGCTGCTGTTAAATAAAGGTCCCAATAACGATCTTCATTAAGTGGTATTTCGCCTAAAACTTTAATACGCCTGATCAACCGATCCGCTTCCCATTCATAATCCTGGGTTAAAGGATCAATTGCAATTTTGAAGTCTTTATCTTCAACTGGAAAGCCGATGAGTTGCTTTATTCCGGCCGCACGAAAAAACCACTTGTCCCTAATAGCCGCTTTTTTTGATCTGGCAGCCGTTAAATTAACAACCGTCTGTATTTTATAAGACCGGATCTGTTTTAAAAGAGAAAATAAAACAAACAAATTACGGGTACCTACCGGGTAAGCAAGTACCTGGTTGAAAAAATACTCATTACCCAGAACAGCCTCAAGGGGGGCTGCCTTGGCCATTACAGGTTTATTGGTTAGCAAAATAATTTCAGAGTCGGGATATGCTTCTCTTACTTTATGAAAACATGGTAAAGCTATTATGGTATCGCCTAAGCTACCAAGCCTATAAATTAGTATGCGATTTGCTGGAGAATTCAATATTAAAAAGCTTAATGTTTTTCGGAATGGTTTTCTATCCACGTTTGCAGTTCTTCAATTTTAACCGGAACTGTGCCCATGTGTGCAACTACACATCCCGCTGCCCCATTGGCTAACCAGGCAGATTGATATGGGTTTATCCCGGAGGCTAAGGCAGCAGAAAGTGTAGCGATGACTGTGTCCCCCGCCCCAGAAACATCAAAAACTTCGCGTGCTTCTGTTGGCAGGTGTGTTTCTACTTTCCCATCCTTACATATTGCCATACCTTCAGCACCGAGTGTAATTACAAGTAAGTGTGGTGCATATAGCTTATAAATTTGACTGCAAATCTCTTCAAGCGGGTATTTTTCGTCATGATTTATATTAAGTCCTGCAAGTTCCAGGGCTTCCTGCCGGTTGGGTGTCAAAAGCCCCGCACCAACAAAAGATAGCTTGCGTGCCGGTTTTGGATCAATAGCCACTAAAAAATTTGAACCTTTGGAAGCTTTACTTAAAATAAGATCAATCAGTGATTGGGTAATAACACCCTTAGCGTAATCAGAAATGATAACGGCATCAACTTTATCCAAAGCACTTTCAAGTACAGTAAGAAAATTAGGTGAATTGTCTAACTGGTACTTATCACGTGATACTTCGCGATCAATTCTGCAAAGCTGTTGGTTTCTTATAATAACACGGGTCTTTACAATAGTTGGCGTATCAGCATTGTGATTAAGATTAATTAATTCTACACCGCTATCAGAAAGAATACTTGCAAGGCGCTGACCAGCCTCATCCGGTGCAACATGTCCAAAAAGTGTTGTGCGGACACCAAGATTAGTTAAGTTAAGGGCTACGTTGGCAGCTCCGCCGGCTGTATAAGTATCCCGCAATGCATGGACTACAGGCACAGGGGCCTCGGGAGAAATCCGATACACATCTCCCCAAAGATAATGGTCCAGCATTATATCGCCTATAACTAATACCCTGATATTTTTCAGTTTTGCCAGTTGGACAAGCGGATCAATCATTTCTTTTTTAATTTAAAGTGGTTAAATCAGTGTATCAATAAAGCTAAAGAAGACAGGGTTCCTGGAAATTATTACTGTAGTGACAATAAGCCATTTTTAAAAATATTTACCTGAAACCATGTAGTTCTTTATATAATCACTTATCCCTTCTTCGAGTGTATGAAATGGCTTGTTATATCCAATATTGGTGAGTTTTTTCATATTGGCTTCAGTAAAATATTGGTATTTATCTCTAATATCAGTAGGGGTTGGTACAAAGGTTATATTCGGTTCTTTATTTAATGCAATAAAGGTATTATTTGCCAGATCCAAAAAAGTACGTGCTGTTCCTGAACCGAGATTGTATATACCTGAATCGCTTTGATGGTTCATCAGAAAAAATAATACATCAACTACATCTTTAACATAAACAAAATCTCTTTTTTGTTCTCCATCTTTTATACCGGGTTTATGGGATTGAAAAAGTTTCATTTCCCCGTTTTCTAAAATTTGTTTGTAGGTATGGAATATTACCGAAGCCATACGGCCTTTATGATATTCATTTGGGCCATAAACATTAAAAAACTTAAGCCCGGTCCAATAATTTGGTTTCTTGTTTTGTTTTAATGCCCATATATCGAATTCATTTTTGGAGTCGCCATATGGATTAAGCGGTTTTAATAAATGAATTTTATCTTCATCATCATCATAGCCATATTCCCCAAGGCCATAAGTAGCGGCTGACGATGCATAAATCAATGGGATTGAAAATTCAACGCAATAGTTCCATATTGCTTTGGTATAATCGAGATTCAGACGATTTAATAATTCAACATTTTGTTCTGTTGTATCGGTACGGGCCCCTATGTGGAAAATGAAATCAACACTGTCATGATTTTTGCTTAGCCACTCAATAAAGTTATCCCGATGAATTTTTTCTTTAAACTGTTTTCCTTCGAAATTTTTGTTCTTTACTTTATCTGAAAAGTCATCAACCAAAATCAAGTTCTGATAACCTTCATCATTAAGTTTTTGTATCAAGCAACTGCCAATAAATCCAGCTGCGCCTGTTATTACAATCATAGCGTATAATTACTAATTCTCAATTTTTCGTTGATTCTTTAAAAATTATTAAACTTCTAAAATTACACGCTTTATTTTACAAATAAGATTTTTGTATAAAAAAACGCAATTATATATTTAATTGGCCTTTAAACGTTCAAATGTTAATGCAAATTGCAACAAAAGTTTCATAATTTTAACACTTTAATAACAGTATTAAAATACCTTTATAGAACGAAACATAAAAATTTTTACATCGTAAAAACAATTGTAATATTTTACGATGCCATTCAATAAAATAAATTAATGTTTTCAAAAAAGTTATTATCGGTAAAAATTATAAAAAATAAACAGGAATATGTTGGTTTTTTTAGCAAAACATTTATTATAGAATTCTTTTGTATTATTTTTCTCTGTGTTTCGGTCGTTGTTTTTGGAAAGAATATAAGAAGCTTTGTGGCTTCCACTCCATAACATTTACTTTAAAAAGTGCAACTGCGAATTGTTTATCTTTGGAAAAGATCACGCTGATTTAAGGATGGCTACTGAAAATTATTTATTTTTCTTCCCAAACGTGTTATTCGAAAATTTTAAGCTTAATTAAATGTTAAATGGATAAAACTACCTACAAAGGTGAATCTGCCACCATAATATATTTAAGAGGATTAGCTTCATTTGGTGTAGTTATGTTTCATGTACGGGAAGATTTATGGGTTGGATGGAAATCAATTCGTTTAGACAAATCAACTACCCTATTCGACAGGGCTTCGGCCTGGCTTTCAATACCAACGCCTTTTCTGGGTTCCGGGGTGATTTTATTTTTTCTTTTAAGTGGGTTTTGCATTTCCTTGCCTTATGTAAGCCCTAATGCTCGTAAATTGGATTTAAAGGAATATGGTATTCGCCGATTTTTTAGAATTTATCCTCCCTATTTTTTTGCCATAATATTAACATTTGTAATCGAGTTGATCTTAACCCAAATTCACACATGGAAAATTACATCTCCTACCATCTACCTGGCGAATTTTTTAATGGTTCAAAATTATACAACCGGGGCATTGCCAATTGATACCGCTTTGTGGACATTACCAATTGAAATGGAACTTTACATAGCATTTCCAATTGTCTTATATTTACTTAGCAGATGGGGGGCTAATGCATTAATTTATTTTACCGGATTTGTATCTTTAACTGCATTGATTATATTTTTAAGTGGCGGAGTAAACTGGTTAGGCAGCAACTTTGCAATGTATTGGTTAGTTTGGAGCGCCGGGGCAGTGCTTGCTAAATATTTTGCAGCAGGGACTTTAAAAATACCGCCAAACTGGATAATAGCAACGGGTTTTATATCTCTTTTAATTGCTTTGGCAGGACAAATCCGTGGAATTTATGCTACTAATTTAGAACTGTTTTATGGCTACTTTTACTTAGTTTTACTATGGTACGGATTAATTACAGAGCATTTATGGAATAAGTATATTCCAAAAATAGTTGTTAAATCGCTTACAATATTGGGAACATGCTCATATACTTTGTATCTTATACATAAGCCTATTTTCAGGTTATTTGGTGTTCTATGGAAAAACTATTTTAGAAGTAAACCGGTTAATTTTTTTATTCCTATTATTTTTGCATTGTTAATCGTTTGCATTGCCTGGGGCATTTATAATTTAATAGAAAGACCGAGTCACATTTGGGCAAAAAGGATAGCTAATAGAATGAAAAAAGAAATTCCTCAACGCAGTGATGTTGTTAAAGCTTAATAAAGGCGTTTGTTTAATGCAGTTTGTAAAAATTTCATCTCATCTTTCATCTAAAAGGATTTATTTTGCATAGGTATCCTAATCATAACACATTTATAACGCAACAAAATTGTTCGTCATTTCGTAAAGACCAACGGAATTATACTGTGCTTCTTAATAAAATAGAATTAATTTTTAATATAATATGTTAACTAAAACTATAAGGAATAAAAAAAATAAAGTTTTTGCTTTTTGGATTAAAACGTTTTTTATTGTATTTGTTTCAATTTCTTTTCTTAGCCTTCCATCCGTAGTTTTCGGGCAAAATGCAACTTACCTGACGACTTCCGGTGCAAACACTTTTACCCTTTCGCAATCCGCCCGAACAAGTGCCGGGATTTTTACTGTTGACAGCGTATTGGTAAGAACATTATGGTCCGCCGTAAATTATAATGCCGGCACATATCGTATAGAATGGGATGGTAAGGATGATAATGGCAATCAGATGCCCGCCGGTAACTATGTCGCAAAAGTGCTTGCTAATAATGTTAATTATACCTGGGAGGGTGTTCTGGGTAATACCTCCGATAATGACACGGGAAGTATGGTTCACCACGGAATGTATTACTTTATGACAGGAATGACGATTGCAAATGGAAGCGCTTACTACTGTAGTGGATACAGCGAAGGAAGGGCTAGTAATTATAAGTTCCTTACTGCAAAACCCCAGGAGAAAATTGATATTATAGCTAATGCTAATGGTACAACAACCGCAGAAACAGATTTCGCTGTTAACGATGGAACAAATGTTTACTGGGCCGGCTATGACGCTTATGCCACCGCTAATACCTTCGTATATGCTACCAAAATAAGTGATAATTCATATGTTCCCTTTTCTAACGGGGTTATATATAAGCCCGCAGTTATTGGAGTAACTTACAATAACGCGATTAGTTATGCTAATCAAGTTAACTCTGTAATTACTGGGTTGGCGGTTCAAAAGGCCGGTAATTTTTTGTTTGTTGCAAGAGAAGGGTTAAATCAGCTTTCTGTTTTGAATAAGGGAACTGGTCAATTATTGCAAACCATTTCGGTGAATGCACCCAAAGGGCTATGTGTTGATATGCAAGATAATTTGTGGATGGTGACAGACAGCAATACGGTAGCCAAATATAGTGTAAATGCAAATGGTACCCTTTCTGCACCTTTACTTACCATTTCAAGTGTGTTAACGCCTATAGCTTTAGCTGTCTCTCCGGATAATACTACTATAGCCATAGCTGATGGGGCCCTTTCCAGTCAGCAAGTAAAAGCTTTTAGTAATTTAACAGGCAATCCATTATGGACTTTGGGTACGCCAGGCGGATATATGCAAGACGCAACAGTCAATAACAATAAATTTTATTTTAACGATCTAAGGGGACAATTGTATGTTAATTCACAACCTGGTTTTCGGGTGTTTATAGCTTTTCAACCCGATGGCTCTTTTTGGGTTAATGACCCCGGTAATTTCCGGGTACAGCATTACACTGCAAACACGACATTTATAGAGACCGTTATGGCTACCGGAGTAAATTATGCTTCATGGGCGGATAAGAATGATAATACGAAGGTGGGCTCACTGTATTTAGAATTTAAAATTGATTATTCGAAGCCTTTAACTGGGAGTACAGGGTGGCAATTGGTAAAGAATTGGGGGGGGACTATTACATCCGCTTACGATCCCCATGCTAATTTTCAAACTGTAATTACCCTAACTTCGGGAGGTGTCAGCCGGACATTTGGACTTCTTCGTTTAGTACTTTCTGATGTTGTGGTAGAACTTCAAAGTAACAATTCCCTGAGATTTACCGGTATAACCCTGCCTCATTGCAACATTGATAAAGACGGATCTTTATTGACAGATAGTTATCAAAAATTTGCTTTTCAGGGGTTTGATAATTTAAACAATCCTATATGGAGCAAGATTCCGGTACAGCTTGTAGATCTTTCAATAATACAGCTGAATCCAAGCGGACTATATATTCCGCAATGGATACTAAACAGCTATGTTACCACGTCTGGTAAGGTTATTCTTTATGATTATTCGGTTATCGAAAAATCAAACCCAAGATCTTACAATACCGGCTTTCACCTGGGAGCAATTCAACAGGGGGGAAATAGTTATTTATGGCAAACAGCTATGGCAACGCGTTTAGATTATGTCGGCCCTTTTCCTGGTCCGGGTTCTTTCGATATCGGGAATGGTGTTGTTAATGCAGGTAGCACGGGGATGGTTTTAAACCGGAATATTATAACTGGTTACCACGGGGAATTTTGGAAAGCCAATGAAACAAATATGTACAATCACTACCTGGATAACGGATTAGCAATAGGTCAGTTTGGAGTAAACGGAAATGCAATTGCTGTGCAGGCGGCCCCTGCTGGAATGGCCGGCAACACTTTAAACCCGCAATTAGTATATGGTAATACTGCAGATGAAATGTACTTATACCATGGCGACGAAAGCCAGCATGGGGGTGTGCATCAATGGAGAATAAGCGGGCTCAGCACCATTACCGAACAGGATATTCCAATCACCTATCCTTCTCCTGCTTTAGCTCCGATTATCGTTCCGGGAAATAACTTAATGGTTAATTTGCCTTATGACACGCTTTTAGTAAATAACACCAGCGGTTGGACTTTTGCTCCCGCAACTCAGAATATTACCTCTAATTATCAGGTAGGTTGGGGCATCAGAACGAGTGCCCTTTCGGCAGCTGCAAATGATCCTGATATTTATGTAAAATGTTATTCCCCTACCGGAACTTTTACCATTAACAGGGACTTAGGCAATAATTCCGGACTTTTATCATGGACGTTGTCGGGGAAAATAAGTTACTATGGCATCTTGCCGACTGGGGCTATGATGGAATATTTTGACATATTAGATGTTAACGGAAAAATTATTGCACGGATAAGTAATCAATTCACAGCTGTTTCCGCAGGGAATTATACAATCACAAATTCTGGCAATAATCAAATATTAGTATCCGGACCAAGTACTACTGTTCTACCAATTATGAGCGCGATAAATCCTGTTCAAATATCGGCAATAAATAATATAGTAACTATTAACTACGCAGGTTATACAGTTACAGCTCCAATTTTTGATCCAACAGCTGATATTTCTTCTCCTAAAACAATGAGGGTACTTATCAACGGAGGGGCTAATCCACAATCCAGGGACTTTGATTTTATGGACATGAAGTTTACCCCGGCTAAAACAAATCAAACTATCAATTTTAATGCAGTTCCAGCAACGAACCTCGGAATGCCGGCATTTCCTCTAATTGCTTTATCTTCCTCAGATCTACCTGTTACGTTTTCTGTAATTTCAGGGCCGGCTACTATTATTGGAAATATAATTACCTTAACAGGTAGTGGTAAGGTAGTAGTACAAGCTTCACAGGCTGGTAATTCTATTTACAATGCAGCTCCTTCGGTTACGCAAACATTTGTAGTAAATTTGCGGACCGATCTTTAAATTTATGTCAAATTCATAATTCAAAGTGAATAATATATTAGATTCAAGAAATCAATTTCTTTTTTTGAATCTAATATATTAAACTGATTTATGATAATATTGCAAATATGCAAACAAACCTTTCAAAATTTAATACAGGCGAATATAAAGCCGGGAGTAAACTCAAAGTGTTTGTTTGGTATTTTATCAATTATTATATTTTAAATAGTTCATTTCCATGGCCTTACAGGCTTAAAGTATTTTTTTTACGGGTTTTTGGTGCGAAAGTAGGTGTTGGCCTCATCATCAAAACAAATGTGAGGATAAAAAATCCATGGCGATTGGAAATTGGCGATCATTGTTGGATAGGAGAATCCGTTTGGATTGATAATCTTGAAAATGTAAAAATCGGGAGCAATGTATGTATTTCCCAGGGCTCCATGCTTTTAACCGGAAACCATGATTATACCAAAAGCAGTTTTCCTTACCGTCTTGGCATAATTGAGATCGAAGACGGGGTTTGGATTGGCGCAAAAAGCGTAGTATGTCCGGGGGTTAAATGCAGAAGTCATTCAATTTTAACCGTTAATTCTGTTGCCACAAAAGAATTGAAAAGCTGGGGTATTTATTCAGGTAACCCTGCCGCATTTGTTAGAAATCGCAGAATAATAAATTGAACTTATTATTAATAACTACGTTTAAGGTATTTATAATACTTATTAAGCCGATGAAAAATCATTGTCAGCATAAGGTGTTTTAAATCTCATTATTCAACTAAACCGTAGCTTATCTGTCTCATATTGCAGTATAGATGTGGAGAAATGGGGAAAATACAGAACAAAACAAATCTTTTAATTAAGACATATGAAAAAATAATTGAATTTAATTCGCCTGTTTTAGCTTAAGAAAATTTGTCAAAACTTCAGATAAGTTATTAATAAGGATCATGGGTATAATAAACGGATGCCCGTCTTAATTATTAATAAAAAAATAACTAATCATTAATCACAAATACGTTTTTGGCTTTTTAATTGCGTAACAAATTAATTAATATAAATATTTGTAAGTCAAAATTATTTAACCTTAAATAGGAGATACACATTTACATAAATAAGCATTTTATAAATGGGTTTAATGTTTCTTGAAACGATATATTTTTCAATTACTACATACCAAATTAAGAAATCGTAAATAATTGAAATTTTAGCCCTTAATAATCTGTCTGATAAAGGTATTTTTTTTAAATTTTGTGTAAATTGCATCGAAAAAAAAAGTCGTAATGCCAATTTAATTTAGAATATTTACGTAAAAATATTAATACATATTGTTAATTATCAGATTCAGTGACGTGCGTCATGTTTTCAATTGACGCTTTTTATTTTATAAAAATAACAAAACATATAATTTTAAATACTCAAATAAAAGGATTTAATTAAAAATGGAAAAATTAATCAGAAGGAAAAAAAGTAGATGAGGGATGAAATTAATTTGCTTTGCTTTACATTTGCAGGGGGGAATAAATATTCATTTCGTCCTTTATTTGAAAAGGCCCCTTCTTTTTTAAATGCTATTACAATTGAATATCCCGGACGGGGTACAAGGATAAAAGAACAATTAATTTCAGACATTCATGAGCTTGTTGATGATTTATACAATCAGGTAAAGTCTATTGCAGATACAGGGGAATATGCTATTTACGGGCACAGTTTAGGGGGATTAGTGGCTTATTTGATGACTTTAAAACTATTAGAAAACAAACACAAGCTACCTAAACATTTGTTTATCACAGGTACGTTTGGGCCATCAGCTTTAGAAAGGAAAAAACGGCATTTACTCCCCAAAGATGACTTTATTAAAGAAATTAAAGACCTTGGCGGTATGCCGGACGAAATTTTGCAAAGTGAGGATTTATTAAACTTTTTGGAACCAATTCTTCGAAATGATTTTAAAAACGGTGAAGCCTATATCTATAAAGATCATGTCCCTTTGAATGTCCCAATCACGGTTATCACAGGTACAGAAGAGGATATGGAATATAAAGATATTTTGCTATGGAAAAAGGAAAGTAACTCTGTTGATTTTGCCCAAATGCCGGGGGGGCATTTTTTTATCTTACAGCATATTGAAGAAATATTGGAAATTATATCCGGAAATTTAATCAGTAGTAATAATATGCACCAAAATAACTAAATTAGGGATATGAATTTAGAAGACTTAACCGACATGGGCTTTGATTCCTTTTAGTAATAGTGACTCATACAATTGTTATATCTTTTTAGCAATGTGTGAAGAAAAAGCTGACTGGATGAAATACAGTTTTTTTATTTTTAAAGGTTATTAACATCTATTCGATCTCTGCTTTGGCACGATATAAAGTATAACATTAATTAATCTTATAAATCTTATTATTATGAATAATAAACAAGTATATCTAAAACCAAACGTAGTATTGGAGCCGTTGGTAGATAATTGGTATGCCTGGAGTCATTTGATATCTCCGGCAACAGCGGCGATGAATATTGTGGGCAGGCACCTAACAATTATCGAATCATACCTGCTCGCCCCTTCAATTCATGCCAATGCGGTACTTAATCCTAAAATGAAGGGAGGTCCTTTTATGGATTTTGGCGGTGGAAGAATAGATGAAGTAACTGCACTGGAGAGCGAGTCCCTGCGAAAACAGGAAAAAGTTATTCAATTTGCCAAGGCTATAAAGGAGCTTGACAAGTTATTAACTTTAGAAGCTAAAGGGTATGGATTGGAGGAACTTTATAAAAAAGTGCCGGATATCTTAAGAGGATATGTTGAATTGTTTTATGATCGCAATAACAACCCGGGATTTCGTTTTTTTGAATCACTTTTATATAATAGCGAATATTATAATAAAAATTCTCAAAGTATAGCTTTGTGGATCACAAATAATGATGAGCGTCCATTTTGCCTTAGCACACCGCGTCTTGCCGAACCCAATGTACTTCACCTGGATATCCCTTTTGATCATTTGTGCATTGACGAGCTGGCCAAAATGAAAAGGGCGCCTCAAAACTACGACTACATTAAAACACTATGTGGAATTTCACCTTCCCAGGAAGCGCTTTTTGAAACATTTTTTACAGAGACAGCTCCACTACCTTACCAAAAATATACTGGCGATAAGATCAGGATGAGGTATTTTGGACATGCTTGTATTCTTGTTGAAACGAAAGACATCAGTATTTTGGTTGATCCGCTAATCAGCTATTACGGATATCAGTCGGACGTCGAACATTTTTCTGATGCTGACCTACCAGATACTATCGATTACGTGTTAATTACCCACAATCATCAGGATCATATTTTGTTTGAAACTTTATTGCCATTGAGGCATAAAATAAAAAATCTCATTGTTCCACGCACCAACAGCGGCAGACTTGAAGATCCTGACTTAAAACTAATGTTTAATAATGTGGGCTTTAACAATGTTTTTGCCATCGATGAAATGCAAACCATTAATTTTAATGATGCGGTTATTACGGGATTGCCATTTATCGGTGAGCACAGCGACATGAATATATTAACTAAAAGTTGCTACCTGGTAAAAATTGGTGATTTTAAACTGATCTTTTTAGCCGATTCAAGGATTGTTGAACCTAAATTATATGAGCATATTCACCGGCAAATTGGAGATGTTGATGTCATTTTCATCGGGATGGAATGTGATGGAGCGCCATTAACCTGGTTATACGGGCCTTTATTGACCAAAAAATTGCCAAGAGATATGGATGGAAGCAGACGATTGGCCGGTTCTGATTGCGATAAGGGAATGGCATTGGTAAATATATTTAATCCTAAAGAAATTTATGTGTATGCCATGGGAATGGAGCCATGGTGTGAATTTATCAGCAGCATAAAATATACTGATGAATCGAACCCCATAGTACAATCTAATAAATTAGTGAGTTTATGTACAGAAAAAGGCATTGTTGCCGAACGGTTATATGGAGAGAAGGAGCTTTTATATGAAAAGCAAACCAGTATGATTTAGTATAAAAATAGAAACCTTCTATTTTATGCTTCATCAATATTGATTAATTTATTAGTATGTCTGAACAATATTTCCCCCTACATCCTTCACAACAGGATGTGTATATGGATCAGCTTTTAAATATTGATAGCCCGGAGTATAATATTGGGGGGTATATAGTATTAAGAGGTGGTCTGGATAAAGAGAAGTTTCATGAGGCAGTAAATTCAGCTCCTGCGGTATTCGATGCCTTTAAAATGAGGTTTGATCTGGAGGAGCAGGATTTACTGAACCACTATGCAGAAGATTATGCTGCAGCTAAATTAATTGAGCTGGATTTTAGCAATGGCAATGATGCTGTCGGGGCGACAAAAGCCTGGATGCAGGGGCGTTTCAACACGCCCTTCCGGTTAACAAAAGGGGCATTGCCCTTCGAGCAGTATTTAATAAAGATCACTGAAGAAGAGCATTGGTTTTTTGGCAAATACCATCATTTAATTACAGATGGTTTTGGTTTTATTGTGTATGTACAGTATGTTGCCAGAAAGTATAGGGCATTAGTAAGCGGGGCGGAGTCATCGTTCAGTTACCCGCCCTACCGTGAAGCAGCGATCACTGCAAACCAGTATTACCATTCAGCGGAATACCAGGAGGACGGCAATTACTGGAAAGAAAAGATCCCGGTTAAGCCAGGGAAGCTGCTGCAAAAAAAATACTATGCTATTAAAGGAAAAACAGGTGCTACCTGCATTATCAGCCTGAGCGAAGAACAGCGCTACCGACTGTCAGCGTTACAGGTTGCGGGCAATGCGGGCTTGCAACAGCTAACCATAGCGGCGCTGCTTATTTATTTTGGTAAAATCTCAGCATCTACCGAAATTATACTGGGCATTCCGATTCATAAAAGAGGTTCGAGGCAATTAAGGAATACAGTAGGGATGTTCAGCGGCATCCTTCCATTTAAAGGGAGCTTCAACAAGGACCAGACCTTAACAGAGCTATTAAAAGAAATTTCAGGATCACAAAAAAGGGATTATCGTCACCAGAATTATTTGGTAGGGGATATTAGCAGAGAGTTGAAGATCAATCCGTCGGAAGGATATTTATGTGATGTGCTGGTTAATTATGAGCCGCTCGACTTTGAGCTCGACTTTGGGGAAGCAATAGAGGCAGGTATTGTACGCTTAGCGAATGAAGATGAACGCAACCCGCTACAATTATCCTGGCGGGACTATGGCAAACAACAGGCACTGGAATTACAGGTGCAATTTGGATATGAATATTTCACGAGAGAAGAAATAGAACTATTAATCCATCGTATCCTTTTCATAATTGAGCAATTTCCCGACGCGCTTGACAAGTGTATAGAAAGCATAAACATTTTACCGGCTACAGAAGAGCAGACCCTGTTAAAAACATTCAACGCAACGGCATCGGAATATCCAAAAGACAAGACGATCATCGATTTGTTTGAAGCGCAGGCAACGGACAACCCTGAAGCGATAGCGGTAGTGTATGAAGACACCCAACTAAC
>Ga0206864_1203_pt1 | contig 17547 bp, 15 predicted proteins | sample Alteio_BWOrgCont_42_FD_152632 | JGI IMG/M metagenome (GOLD analysis project Ga0206864, IMG submission 152632) | Enriched cells from forest soil in Barre Woods Harvard Forest LTER site, Petersham, Massachusetts, United States -... | ecosystem: Environmental > Terrestrial > Soil > Temperate forest >...
ACGTCGCCCGCGGGGAACACGCCACCGCGCATTACGCCATTTGCAGTGCGTTGATGGCGGTGGGCATGGCGCTGGCGGGGCTGCTTGCGGGTGAAGCACTGTCCCTCACCGCCCAATTTTCCGGCGGAGGCTACCGGCAGTTTTTCTCGTGGGTGATGGTTTGCACGCTGGTGAGCTTCGCCACGCTGTGGAAACTGCCGCTCGAGGGCGATTTCGGCTGCGCCGTCAGCCCGGCAACGGGCCGACGAACCGCCAAACGGTGAACAGCCAAGCCAATTTCTTCAAGTGCTCAACCACATATACAGCCCCTGCAACAGCATGTAGATGAGGATAGCCCAAACAATCCACTTCATGGGCCAGGATTTCTGGGCCGGGGCTGGTGGCGGCGATGAGGGCTTTTCAGACTCAGACATGGGTATGAAACAGTATTGCTTTACGGGCTGATAATACTTTAGTAAACAAGTTCTTATACCTTTGCTCCGGCCGCGCAAACGGCTGAAAAAAGTATCCCACATTCATGCAAGCGGCGCCGAGAGTCAAGCAAGGCAGCCTGCCGCAGGTTCTGCCGTGGCCGTATCTGGTCTGTGGGCGCGACGGACTCATCCGCCATGCCAACCGGCACATGGCGCGGCTGCTAGGCGCGGACGCCGCAGCGCTGGCCGGGCAGCCACTCGCGCAATGGTTCATGGTCGATGACGGCAACGGCGGTGTGTTGACCGACACTCTGGCCAAAGTAACCTCCCGCCAAGCCTGGCACGGGCGGCTCAATTACGCGTCGGGCGGCGACCGGGTGGCAATTGAAGCGATGGTTGAAAACGACCCCGCGGAGGATGGGCAGCTGTGGCTCATCGCGCTGGAAAACCCCATCATCAATGAACAGATGGTCATGAGCGCCCGCAGCGAGCTGCACTTGCTGCAAATCCTCATGGACCACACGATTGACTATGTTTTTTTCCTCGATCTGGAGGGGCGCTTCGTCGTCACCAATGCCGCCTTTCAAAACGCGTTAAAGGTGGACTTTCCGGGACAGGAAATCGGGCGCGAGTTCCGCGAATTTCTCGAGGAACAGTCGGCGAAGGAGTTTGCCGAAACCAGCGCGCTAGTGCTCGCCTCCGCCAAGCCGCTGCTCAACCACGTCAGCCTGTTCCGCTTCAAAAACCGGGAGGCCCACTGGGTGCAGTCAAACAAAATGCCGGTGTTCGGCCAGCACCGCAAGTGTCTCGGCCTGGTATGTGTGTCGCGTGACATCACCCAGCAGCGCGAATACGAGGAAAAACTCCGCTCGGCCATCCGCCAGGCCAACCTCGCCAGCCAGGCCAAGAGCGATTTCCTCGCCAACGTCTCGCACGAAATTCGCACCCCCATCAACGGCATCATCGGCATGTCGGAGCTGTGTCTGGAGACCACGCTGACCGCCGAGCAGCAGAGCTATCTCCAGTCCGTGCTCTCCTGCTCGAACACGCTCCTGTCGCTCATCAATGACATTCTGGACTTCTCGAAAATCGAGGCCGGCCAGTTGCAGTTGGAAAACATCTCCTTCAACCTCCTGCACTGCCTCGAGGAGGCGGTCGGACAATTTTCCTTCCAGACTCTGGAAAAGGGCCTCGAGCTGGCGGTGGATTTCGATCCCGCCCTGCCCCACCTCGTGCGCGGCGACCCCACGCGCTTCAAGCAAATCCTCTACAACCTCCTCAGCAACGCCATCAAGTTTACCGACGAGGGCGAAATCGTCGTGCGGGCCGCGCCGTTGGACTTTTCGACTGACACCGTGCGCGTGGCCCTGTCAGTGACCGACACGGGCATCGGCATCCCCGCCGGGCGGCTCGATGTGATATTCCAGAGCTTCACCCAAGCCGATGCCTCCACCACGCGCAAATACGGCGGTACGGGCCTCGGCCTCGCGATTTGCAAAAAACTGGCCGAACTGATGGGCGGTACCATCCGCGTGGAAAGCAAACCGCGCAAAGGCTCCACCTTCGAGGTCGAGATCCCCCTGGGCCTGCCGGCCCGGCAACCTTCCTCGACTCCGACCCGGCTGGCGCGCCTCAAAGCGTTGCGCGTTCTGATTGTGGACGACAACCAGACCAATCGCACCATCCTCTCCCGCCTGTGCGAGCAGTGGGGCTTTGTGGCCGTGGGAGTCGCAGGCGGATTGGAGGGGTTGGACACCCTCGAAGCGGCGACGCGCAAAAACCAACCATTCCAACTCATGCTGCTCGACCAGCATATGCCCGAATTAAGCGGGCTGGACGTCGCCGCGCTGGTGCTCAACCGCCCTTCGCTCGCAGGCATCAAAATTATCCTGCTATCCTCATCGCTCAATCTGGCGGAGTCTTCGCGGGCGGCCGCCCTGGGTATTTCGCGCAGCCTCACCAAGCCGGTGAAGCAGAAATACCTGCTCGATTTGATTCTCGATGAACTGGGCGGCGGCGCGATCACACGCACACCGGCGGCCGCCGCGGCGAAGGATGACCCAGGCACCACGGCCAGCGAGCCTACCCCCCCCAGCGCCTATGTTCCGCGGCATATCCTGCTGGTGGAGGACAACCCCATCAATCAGGAGGTCTGTGTCAAACGCCTCGGCAAGATGGGGCACAAGGTCACCGTCGCCAACAATGGCGCGGAAGCCGTCGAAGCCTACCGCAAGGGTGAATTCGACCTCGTCCTGATGGATGTGCAAATGCCGGTCATGGACGGCTTCGAAGCCACCCAGCGCATCCGCGATATCGAACGCACGCGCGACCGCTACACTCCCATCATCGCCATGACGGCCCGCGCCATGAAGGGCGACGAAGAACACTGTTTGCGCGTCGGGATGGACGGCTACATGGCCAAGCCTTTTCGCACGGCCAAACTTGCCGAAATTTTACAAGACATGGAGCCACCACCCACGTCCGCCCGCTCAGACCCGCCGGCCGCGGCGGACGGGGAGGAAATATTCGCGCCCTATAATCTGCGTGAAATGCTCGGCAAGCTCGCAGAGGATGACGCCGACGATTTACTTCAGGCCACCGAGGTTTACCTGCGCCATCACCTCGATGAAATCGCCTCGCTGGAACAGGCCTGGCAATCCGGCTCCAGCGAAGAACTGTCCAAACGCGCCCACCGCATCAAGGGCGGCATGGCGGCGCTGCGCGCGTATCGCGCCCAGCAGCTGGCCAAAGAGATCGAGGTGGCCGCGCGCCAAGGCGACCGGGAATTGCCCGGCAAACGCCTGCCGGAACTGGTCGCCGAAATGCATCACATGGCCGAAAATATTCACCGGTCAAACGGGAAAAAATCCGCGCGCACTTAACTACGCCCGCACCGGGTTTGATTTTTCCCTTTGCGCCCAGGCCGCTTTGCGCGAGAATCGCACCCCGTGCCTGTCGCCCTCGACCTTTCCAGCACCGCGCATTGCCGCAGCGCCACCGGCGTGCAGCGCGTCACGCGGCAGCTTCACGCCGCCCTGGCGGAAACCGGCCCGGTGCCAGCGGCGGTGATCTGGGACTGCTACGCAAAACGTTGGCGCACCCCGGACGCGCGCGAACTCGCCCTGCTGTCTCCGGCGGCCGCCGAAAACCCCGGTGCTTCGCGCAGCGAAATCTGGACCCTGGGCCAGAAACTGCGCGGCTGGCTGCGCCTGGGCCACGAGCCGGACTGGGAAAGATTTCACGGCGCCGCGCTGTTGGCGCCGGAAATTTTTTCGGCGGAGGTTTTCCCCAACTATGCCTCCCTGCGCGCCAAACTGGGCGGGCCCGCCGCGGCGCTTTTTTATGACGCCGTTGCCCTGCGCTTCCCCGCGCTGACTCCGCCGGGCAACGTTGCGCGCGTGGAAAACTACCTGCGCGAACTCGCCTCTTTTGACGGCGTTGCCGCGATTTCGGAGGCGTCGCGCGCTGACTTGCTCGAACAATGGTCGAGACTCCAGGTGACCAAAACACCCCCAGTCGTGGCGATTCCGCTCGGCGTCAGCCCCCCGGCCACACCCGTGCCGCCGCCGCGCGCGGACAATGACCGTTTGGGTGCAATGATTTTGTCCGTCGGTTCCATCGAGGGGAGAAAAAACCACCTCGCACTCCTTGAAGCAGCGGAGACACTCTGGCGCGAAGGCCGGCATTTCCGCCTCATCCTGGCCGGCCTGCCGCGGCCCGAAACCGCCGCTACTGCCCTGCGGCTGGCGGCCGCCCTGCAATCCGCCGGCCGACCGTTGCAAATGGCCGGGCCCGTGAGCGATCGCCGACTCGAGGAGTTATATGCGCGCTGCCGCTTTACGGTTTATCCTTCACTTTACGAGGGCTATGGCCTGCCCGTCGCGGAAAGCCTGCTGCGCTCGCGCCCCTGCGTGTGCGGCACCGGCGGGGCGCTCGCGGAAGTCGCCCCAGGGGGTGGCTGTCTCGTGGTGCCGGAGCCAAGCTCAGCCCACCTGGCCGCAGCTCTGCGCTCGCTACTGGATGACGACACCCTGCATATGCGGCTGTGTGCCGAGGCCGCGCGCCGCCAATTCCCCAGTTGGGCCGATTACGCTCGGCAGCTGGCCTCCTGGATGGCCACCCTGCCCTGCCGCCAGCGCACCTGACATTTTTCAGTCTTGCCCGCGCCACCCGGCCCGCCGAATCTGGAACTGAAAATCATGTCGTTACCGCGCCACGCTCTCCGGTATTTCGTCCGCACCACGCTGGGGTGGAGTTGGCTGGCAGCGGCGCTGGCCGCGCAGACGACCCCGGCAAATGACCCTCTTTTGCAGCCCCTGCCGGAATTCGTCCGCCCAGCCCCGGGCCAGCCTCTGCCTGGAAGCGAACAACAATTTGACCAATTGCTTTCCCTGGCCGCCACGAACTCGCCCGCGATGCGTGAGCAAGAGGAAACGGTGTCGCAGGCCAATGCCGACCGCTTCCGCAGCTGGATGCGCCACACGCCCGCCATCACCGCGAGCTACAGCGTGGGCGCCTTTTACCAGACGAATGCTTCCGGCACATCTGACAGCACACTGACCCCCGGCGGGTCGTTCACCTTGACGGCGAGCGAACCGCTCTGGCATTGGGGCGGATTTGACGCCCAGACGGAACTCGGCATCCTGACCGAGGAAAAAGCGCAAAATGACGCGGTGATTGCCTACGCAAAACTGTGCCTTGACCTGCGCAAACGCTATTACGACCTCATCGTCCAAAAAGCGCTGGCCGCGATGCTGGCGCGGGAAGTTGACTCGGCGAAAAACCGCTACGACAAAGCGCACCTACTCTTTGAAAACGGCAACGCGACCCAGGCGCACGTGCACGAACTCGAACTCGACTGGAAATCGCTCCAAACAAGACAGGAAGACACCGACGAAACGTTTAATGCGCAGCTGGCGGATTTCCGGCGCCTGACGGGGTCGTCCTCCTTTGCCGCGGAAGACCTGCCCGACCATATTTTCCTGCCGATGCTTGACCAACCCGGCCTGCAGGCGCAAAACGAGAATTTTGAAAAAAATGGGGTGAACCAATCGCTCGCCGCACGCTCGGCCGATTTAAATGAAAAGGCCCTCGACCGAAAAATCACCATGAGCAACGCGAGCCGCCGGCCCATGTTTGACTTGGCGGCCAGCGTCAGCCAGCAACCCTACATCAACGCGGCTAACAACGGCCTGAAATTCGGCACCATCTTTTTCGTCGGCGTGACCGGTTCCTGGTCGCTCTTCGACCGCGGTGAATCCTTCGCCGCCACCCAGGCGCTTTATTCCCAAAAACGCGTGGCGGAAAACCAATTCGTGGACACCCGGGAACTGACCAAAAACGACGCCGACCACAGCCTGCGCCTGATTAACCTGGGCCTGCGCGCACTGGACTTGCTGAAAAGCCAGTATGCGCAACAACAGGAGGACTACAGCCGCGTGCAAATCCTGGCTTCGACCGGCCAGACGGAACAAACCGACTTGGATGATTCGCGCGACGCCCTGCTCGACACGCGCCAGCAAATCCTCTCCCGCCAGGCCGATGTCGCCGACGCCTATTACAGCTTTCTTTCCGACATTTTCCAGGATCCCGCGCTGGTCAACGCCCCGCCCTATACCAAACCTCGCTGATATGAAACGAATCTTAATTTTCCTTGTTCTGGCTGTCGCACTATTGTGGTGGGCGCTGTCCCGCGTGCTGGTGCCGACCTCCGCCGCGGCGCTTGTTACCCGGGGCAAGGCCGTGTATGTCGTCACCGGTAGCGTGACGGTTTCAGCGGATGCCGAGTCATCCCTCGCGAGCCCCGCGCCCGGCATTGTGCTCGTGGACGGATTTAGCATTGCCGAAGGCAAAGAAGTTAAAACCGGCGACCTGCTGGCACGACTCGACCCCGGGGATATCCCCTTCCAGCAAAACACGGCCCAGGCGGAACTCGACCAGATCAAAGGCCGCCTGGCTGCGGATAAAAAGCTTCCCACTGAAATTCAACTTGCCAGCGCTGAAAAGGAAGTCGCCGACGCCAAGCCGCTTTTCGAACACAATCCGCAATTTATTGCGCCGGAGGCCTATGCGCGGCTGCAGCAGACTGCTGAAGAACAAAAAGCACTGGCGGAAAAGGAACGCTCCGAATTGACGACCAACGCCACCGTGCAGGAAAATTTGCTCAAGGGTTACGCCGACCAGTTGAACCGCCGCAACATCGTCGCACCCTATGACGGCTTCATCACTTCCGTGAGCGCCCACCCCGGCGACTACGTGGCGCTGGGCGCGCCGATTGCCGGCATCATCAGCAGTAAACTTAAAATCGCCGCTGAGGTTAATCAGGACGATATTGCCGCGGTTGGGGAAAAGGAAAAAGCGACCGTTACGTTCTTCGCTTATCCGGGAAAAATCTTCCCCGCCACCGTCACGCGTGTCCTGCCGAGCAGTAACGCGGAAACGCAGCGATTCACCGTGCTCCTCGAGATTACCGACCCACCCGCGCCGCTCTTTGCCGGGCTCACTGGCGAAGTCAACTTCTCCGCGGGCGAGCATGATAACGCCCTGCTCATCCCGCGTCGCGCACTCGTCGGCAATAATGTGGCCGTCGTCAAAAGCGGCCGGGTTGAAATCCGCCAGGTGCAGGTGGGTTTCCTGACCCTCACGGAGGCGGAAATCACCCAGGGTGTCAGCGAAGGCGACGTGGTCCTGACCGAGAATCTCGAACAATTCCGCAATGGCGACCACGTGCGGCTCGCCAACAACCCGGCGGAAAAATAACTCCTGAACTCCTTTCGCGTGGAAACCACCTTTCATATCGCCGTGCGCTTTCTCTTTGCGAAGAAGCGCGCGATGCTGATGAGCCTGAGCGGCATTGTCTTCGGCGTCGGGTTTTTCATCATCACGCAGGCGCAAACGGCCGGCTTCGAACAATTCTTTACCCAGACCGCCCTCGCCACCGACGGTTCACTGCACGTCGAAGACCGCCTGCAGGACACCCAGGACAACCAGCGCAAATACATCCCTGGGGTGCAGTTTCCGGGGCAAATTACCGCCGCGCTGAAAGAATTTGAAAATGTCGCCGCCGTCTCGCCCGTGCTGCGCGGCAACGTCGACCTCGACAGCAATTCGCACATCCAGCCCGCGCAGATTTTCGGCATCAACCTCGAGGATTTCCTCGCCGTGTCCGACCTGGGCCACCAAATCATCTTTGGCAGCCTCGATCGTTTTCGTACCAACCCGAAGGGCGTCGTCATCGGCGCGATGCTCGCCGTCCATGCCAACCTCGTCGTCGGCGACCCTGTCGTGCTCAACCAGGCGGGCCGCAGCGCGCGCTACCGCGTCGAGGCGATATTTGAAAGCGGCGTCGAGCACGTGGACCGGGAGCGCGTCATCGTCCACCTGCCTGAGGCGCGCGCGATTCTGGCGCAGCCCTTCGGCGTCACCTACCTGCAAGCCAACCTGCGCGACAACACGCGCGCCGCCGCTGAAGCCCCGCACATGACGGAAGTGCTCAGCCACGGGGTCGTGCCCTGGCAGGAGCGTGAAAAAATCTGGCTCGACGTTTTCCGCGCGTTGCGCGCCTCGTCGGCGCTGACGGTCTCGACGATAATTTTAATTTCCGGCCTCGGTATGTTCAATACACTCGCGATGATCGTCCTGGAGAAAACGAAGGAAATCGCCATCTTGCGCTCGATGGGCTACACGCGGCAGGACATCGCGCGAATTTTCCTGCTGCAGGGCGCGCTCGTGCTCGGCGCGGGCTGCGCGCTGGGTTGCGCGCTCGGCGCCAGCGGCACCTGGCTGGTCGCCAACATCCCCCTGCGCATCCGCGGGATTTTCTCGACGGACCATTTTGTTGTCGCCTGGTCGCCGTGGCATTACGTCTGGGCCATAATCGCGGCGGCCATCGTGGTCTTTATCGCCAGCTGGATCCCCGCCCGGCGCGCCGCCCGGCTGGAACCGGGGGAAATCATCCGCGGCGCCGCCGCGTAAGGAATTGTCAAATGTCCGAAACCGCCCCCATTCTCCGCGCCGAAAACCTGCACCGCCATCTCGGGCAGGGCGAGACGCGCGTGCATGTGCTGCGCGGGCTTAATCTCGAATTGCAGTCCGGCCGGCTTTACGCAGTGGCCGGGCCGTCGGGCTGCGGCAAGAGCACGCTATTATATTTGCTCGGTTTGCTCGACCGGCAGGACGGAGGCGAAATTTGGATTGCCGGCGAGCGTATGTCCGCCGCTTCCGATGCCGAGCGCACCGCCGCGCGCAGCCGCCTGCTGGGCTTCATTTTTCAATTTCACTTTTTACTGCCGGAATTCAGCGCGCTGGAAAACGTGCTGCTGCCGATGCGCAAGCTTGGCCGCCTCGGCCCGACGCAAATGCAGGAACGCGCGCGCCAACTGCTCGACGACGTCGGCCTCGGCGGCAAAACGGATCGCCTCGCCACGCAGCTTTCGGGTGGTGAGCAACAGCGCGTCGCCATCGCCCGCGCCCTCGCCAATGAACCGGCGGTGCTGCTGGCTGACGAACCGACCGGCAACCTCGACCAGCAAAATTCCGACCACGTCTTCGACCTGCTCGCCAAACTTGCGCGTGAAAAGGGCCACACGGTGCTCCTCGTCACCCACAACCCCGACCTTGCCCGGCGCGCCGATTCAATTTTGCGGATGCGAGATGGACAGTTTGTGAATTAGGAATTTAATTTCTGAAATAATTCCACCCACCTCGCAGCATTGCGGTGGGCATCGAATAATTCTTTGGCGCGGGTCCGGGCGGGGGCTTTGGCCGCTTCGCGCCAATTTTCATCCTTAATTGCCCGCGTGAGCGCCGCGACCAGCGCTGCCAGGTCGCCGCTGGGAACCGCGAGACCGGTACGGCCGTCCTCAAAACATTCCGGCACGCCGCCCACCGCCGTCGCCACGACCGGCAGGCCTGCGGCCTGGGCCTCAATTAAAAAATTTGGCAGCGCCTCGGCCAGCGAAGCCATCACCGCCGCGTCGGCGGTCGCATAGAGCGGCGCGGGGTCGGCCACGGCGCCGGTGAAGCGCACGCGGTCTTTTAATTTCAATTCGAGTGCGATTTTTTTGCAGGGCTCAAGGAACGGCCCCGCCCCGGCAAACCACATCTGCCACGGCAGCTCCGCCGGCAATTGCGCCGCTGCGCGCAATAAAACATCCTGGCCTTTGCCGCGCCGGAAGCCGGCGACACACAAAAACACAACGGCGTTTTCCGCCGTGTGCGCCCGCTGGCGAAATTCCTTCCGCACCGCCGCCGGGTCGGCCACCCGCGGCTCGCGCGCCAGGCCGCTGTAAAGAGTATGCAGCCTTTCTTTCGCCACGCCCTGCGCCGCCGCCGCTTCCGTGGCCCAACGGGAGTTGGCAAAAACGGCATCGGCCGCACGCAGCGCGCGCCAAAAGCGCGGAGGTTGTTCGCGTCCACTGCGCAACGTGGCGACGAGTTGGGGGCGAGGTGACAGCCGTTGCAGCCGCCACAACTTCGCGTTCGCTTCGCGGCCAAAGGCCACCACCACGTCAGGTGCGAGGGAAGCTACGGTTTTATCCAACCCCGGGGCCCATCCGTCAATTTTGGTATCAACCGATTGCAAAATTTTGACCTGAAGTTTTTTGGCCGCAGGCGATTCGGCGAGTTCGCCGCCCGGGCGAAAAACCACCAGGCGCACATCGTGGCCCAGACCCAGCCACAGATTGCCGAGCGCCAGCGCTTGCGCTTCGGTGCCGCCGAGGCGGAGACGATCCTGCAAGAGAAGAATTTTCATTTCAGATGCGGTAATATTTTCCGATCAACTTCCGCATGAGCGCACGTCCGCCAAGCCATTGCGTGCAGGTGGCCAAACGCGTCTGGAACCAATCACCGCTCGTGACGGTGCCACTGCGCCCGGAAATCAGTGCACGGCGCAAATCCTCCGCAGCGCGGGCCGGCAAGGGGCCATTATCGAGCAGCTCCTCAAAACGCTCCCACGCCCGCATTTCCCACGGTTCGCCGCCCGCAGTGCGGACAACGGATTTATTGAAATTGGTTTTGTAATCTCCCGGCTGGAAGTCGAGTACCTGCACGCCACTCTTCGCCGATTCAATCATCAGAGTGCGCGAAAATCCCGACAACCCGGCCTTGGCGGCGGTGTACAAGCTCAAGCCCGGCAGGGGAAATTCCGCGGCGAGAGAGGCGACGTTGACGACCGCACCGCGGCGGCGCGCCAGCATTTCCGGCCAAAAGGCGCGGGTGAGCGCAATCGGCCCGGTGAGCATCAACTGCAATTGCCGCGAAATTTCATCCGGCGGAAAATGCGCAAAGCCGGCAAAGACGCCCGCCCCGGCGTTGTTCACTAATATATCCGGCACGCCGGCCTCGCGGCGCACTTGCGCGATGGCGGCATCAATCGAGCCAGGTACCAACAAGTCGAGCACCACGGGTTGCCAGCCCTCGGCTTTGGCGGCGACGGCGGGCTGGCGGCTCGCGCCCCAGACCTGCAGGCCCTCGTCGCGCAGCATCCGCGCAAACGCCAGGCCGAGGCCCGCGCTCGCGCCGGTGACCAGCGCCGTGCGGTATGACCGGGTAGTGGACAATTGACCCATGGCCGAGGAGATTGCCGTGGCTCTCCGCTCGCGCAATCCTTGTTTTCGCGCTATCGGGAACGCCAAAACTTCGCCCAGCGCCGACACGATGGCGTCCGGGGACAATTGGGCTACCGAGGCCGATGGATGAGCATAATCCTCGCGACGTTCATAGCCGTCCGCGCCGCGCGGGCCGGCATCGAGCGCGCGCCACGGGGCCCGATAATACGGCGGGGTGCGGAAGGATGAATGAATCGGCCCAAACAAACCCACCACCGGCTTGGCCAGGGCGATGGACAGATGCAAGGCTCCGCCATCCACCGCGACTACTGCCGCTGCACCGTCCATCACCGCGGCGAGTCCCTCCCAATCCGTGCGCCCGCGCAAATCGCAAACTCCGGACGGAAGTTTGACTGTCTCCGCTTGCACACCCGCGAGCACGACAGCGCGCCCGGTGGTTTTGGACACGGCGGCAGCGAGTCCGACGGCATCAGTATACCTGCGCGCGGGCGATTTGCCTTCGAGGCACAGCAATATATACCCCTCGGGCGGAGTGCCGAGTGTTTGCCGCTTTTGCGCGGCATTTGATAAACGGATGAGTTCGCCGTAGCCGCCGCCCAACGGCAGACCGGCAAAACGGTTTACAAGGTGCAAAGCGGCGGCGTATTCGTTTTTTTTGCGGTCGGGGTCGGCGAGTTGGCGTTCGAGCGGGAAAAAATTGAGGATGGTGCGGCGGAATAAATTGGGAATCAACGTGACCACGTAATCGTAGCGCTCACGGCCGAGCAACGCCGCGCAGCGGAAATATTCGGAAAGAAAGAACTGCGCGTAGCCCAGCGTGCCGTGGCCGGACAAAGAGTATTCATGAACAACGTCTATATTACTGGCCAGGCGTGCGGCGGCGGCCGCGCCGTTGGCGCGGTTGGCGAGCATCCCAATACGCACGCCCGGCGCGGCGCGCTTCAATTGCCAGGCCGCAGGCAAAAGCATCAGGTGGTCGCCAATGCCATTGACCGGGACAAAAAGAATTTTTTCGCGCCCGGACAGCGGAATGGGGGTTGGCGGCGGCGCGCTCATGGCGGTTCACCATCAAGCCGCGCCCGACGCCCCCGCGCAAGCGAACACTGTGATAACAATTAGAACCCGTTTGGCAAAAAACCCAGTGATATTCGCGAAACCCCCATCAGTTTTTTCTTAAATAAGAAGTAAACCCACTAATGGGTCTGAGCCAGAATTGTAAATTAAGTGTCACGACACAGACGTTTTTCGGATGAAACTGATAATGGGTGTAACTTTCCAGGCCGAATCCTGTTTGGAGGTTTAGCTTCCACTGCTGTTCCCATGATCAAAGCCAAAACCTATTCCCGTTCTGTCGCCGTCGCCGCCGCGGCGCCCGCCCGCTTTCGCTTCGAAGACCTGGTCATCGTCCTGGTCGTCGTAGCCATCGGCTTATTTGCGGTGAAGCACTTTATGTCGGCCGGCGGCGATGCCGCGCTTGAATCCCAGGCCAAAAGCTATCTGAAAACGGATTTGGCGGCGGCGTTGACGAGCTACAAGAACGACACGGGCAGCTACCCCAACTCGCGCCAGGGCCTGAAGGCCCTCGTCGAACAACCGGACAACGTGCCCAACTGGAAAGGCCCCTACGTGAGCGCCGAGGCGCTGAAGGATCCGTGGAACATGTCCTACCAATATTCTTTCCCCGGCCGCCACAGCGCCGTCGGCCAATACGACGCCTGGTCCATGGGGCCGGACAAAATGAGCGCCACGGCTGACGATGTGGGCAACTGGTAAAAACCACCCCGAACCCACGCCGATATTTTCGCCCGCAGCCTCACGCGCATGCTCCCTTGCGCAACGACCCGACCCAACCGCGCACTCCGCGGCGCCGCCCACCACGCCACCCTGGCTGTTTTCGCCCTGGTGGCGGTGGCCGCTTATTTGTTCCTTGAACGCCACCAAGCGCCGCCGCTGGACACACCCGAGCAGACACAGCAAAAAACCGCCGCGGCCAAATCCTTCGTCACCCAACAAGCCGATGCCATGCTGACCGCCTACAAACAGCACACCGGAAGTTATCCCGCGACCGCGGAAGGGCTGTGGGCGCTGGTGAAAGCGCCCCCGCGCGTCACCGGCTGGCAAGGCCCCTACCTCACCAGCCCGACGATGCCGATTGACCCCTGGGGCCAGCCGTATCAATATGCCCTACCCGGGCCACACAACGGCCCCGGCAAATATGATGTCTGGTCCTGCGGGCCCGACCAAAAAGACGGCACGGCGGATGATATTGGCAATTGGTAAATCCCTACGCATCACCCGCAACTTTCCCCGCTGTATTTTGTTTCCTATTGAAATCGAACGGATTTGCGCAAACAATGACGTTTGCCCAACCGAACTTTAACCACCATGACCATCCCCCTCACCCTCCGGCGCACGAGCGCCCACACCAACCGCCGTCCGCGCCCGGCCGCCGGTTTCACCCTCACAGAAATCCTGATCGCCATTGCGCTGATCGCCATCATCGTCGGCGTCGCGGTCGCCAACCTCAATAAGTTTCTGGACCAGGGCAAGACGACCGCCGCGCACATTTTCGTCACCGACGGCGTGAAGACCCCGTTGATGCAATACAAACTGAACACGGGCCACTACCCGACGACCGACCAGGGCCTGCAGGCGCTGATCACCCCGCCCGAAAATGAACCCGGCTGGCACGGGCCGTATTTTGACGACACGGTTAAAGCGGTGCCCAACGACCCCTGGGGCCACGAGTACCGTTACGTGTTTCCCGGAACGCATAACCCGAGCAGCTACGATTGCTGGTCGGCCGGAGAAAGCGGACAGGACGGGAACGAAGACAACATAGGCAATTGGTAACCTTCCAGTGAATTGCGCCAATCCCAGCCGGCCGGCTGGCGCCGGCCTCCGCCGCGATAGCTGGCGGCAAGCCGCCCGCGCCCAAGTGCGCGGGCGAGCGGTTTCTGCCGCCGGCGGATTCACCCTCACGGAAATCCTGATCGCCATCGCGCTGGTCGCCATCATCGGCGGCATCGCTGCCGCCAACTTCTTTGGCATAGTCGGCGGGGTTAACCACCAACCGCCGCCGAAAGTCCTGCAAAATGTAATCCGGGAAGCCCGCTTCATGGCCATGGAACGCCGCAGCTCCGTAATGCTCACCTATAATGGCGACGCCCACACCTTCGACCTCCTCGACAGCCAGGGAAATGTCCTCGAGCAGACATCGGACAACGTGCCCGACCCGCAATCAAAACTCACCCTGGAATTTACCGCCATCCTGCCCAACAAGGACATCACCTCGGACGCCAACCCGCAGGACGAAGACTCCATTGATTTATCAACCAAACCAGCCAAGCCCATCCTGACTTTCGATCCCAGCGGAACCACCATGCCGGTAAAAGTTGTCCTGACCCAGGATCAAGACCCGCCCACTGAATACCGGCTCGACCCGTTCTCCGAAGGCCCGCCGCCGAAAACACCCGATAACGTCCCGCCGATACCCAGCCAATGAAACCCTCGCGCCAACCTTCCGGCTTTTCGCTGGTGGAAACGCTCGTCGCCATGTTCATCTTCATGCTGGCGATTGGCGTGCTCGCCCAAGCCGCGAACAATGCCATCTGGGCCATCAGCCGGTCGGAAATCGCGGATGGCTCCGAAGGCAACTACCAGTTCATTCGCGACGTCGTGCTGACCATCTCGGATACGGATTCACTCGGCGTGGGCGGGGACGTCCCCACCCCGACCGGCGGCACGGGGCATTGGGATGCGGAAACTGAAACCACGGAAACGCCCGATTTTTTCAAAATTACCCTGACCATGAGCCTTTCCGGCGATGAGGAAGCCAATATAAAACCAGAGTCGGCCACGGAAGAAGTTTATGTACTGCGTCCACAATGGTCGCTGACGGAAGACCGCTCGGCCCTGTTAACCGCCATCCACGACGCCCTGCCGAATGTGCGCACCCAGCAAACCTGGCCATGAAAAGCACACCGCCATCGCCTGAGCCGGCCAACGCCGTGCGCCCGGTGACCGCCGGGCGGGGGCGCCGCCGGGCCGGTTTCACGCTGGTGGAAATCCTGATGGCCATAGCGATCTCCGTACTCGTCCTCGGCGCGGCCGCGATGTTCATGTATTCGGCGTTCATGCTGTTGGAAGGAGCCCAGAACGACCCCGGCCTCGAACACCACAAACTCGGCGTTACCGACTGGATTCGCGTGGCCTTCGAAACCGCGCTGCCGGACAGCGCCATCCCGCAAAACCCCAACCAACTCACCAACGGCACAGCCACCGCCGGCAATACCACGGGCAATACGACTGGCAACACTACCGGCAATACCACCAGCAACACGACTGGCAATGTCACGGGGAGCACCGGCACCCTTGGCTTGAGTACCAATACGCTCAGCCGGGCTGGCACCCAAATGGCCCCGACCACCAACTCGCTTTCTTCCACTCAAGGCAGCCTGACGGGCAATACCACTGGTAACACCAGTGGCAACACTTCGGGCAATACTTCAGGCAATACCTCGGGCAACACCTCCGCCAGCTCGTCCGGCTCGGGCGCGGATGATTCCGGCACGCCCAACGAACCCGCCCCGGTGAAGAAAACCGCGCAAGTTGCCTGGGGCTGGCCACCGGGCTTCAACACCGGAGACCCTCCTTACCTGACCTTCGTGCTGCCGAGCGATAATCCTCTCCTGGTTTGGGACAGCGGCCCGCGCCCGCCGGTGCGTTGCTTTCTCTATTTCAAGGATCGCGAGGGCCTCACGCTCTTGTGGGTTCCGCCCTACACCCCCAACGAAGTCGATACCGACGCTGTGCGGCGCACCTTGCTTTCGCCCCTGGTCGTGAAAATGTCCTACATGTATTATAATCAAACCACACAAAGCTGGGACACCCAGGACACCCCGGAGCAGGACCCCATGAACAACAGCTATGTGCTGCCCGACGACCTGCGCCTGACTTTTTACCTCAATGGCAAATTCAGCAACATGACGGTGACCATGCCCGCGGCCATCACCAATGGCTCGGTGCCCATTTATTGAGCCCCCCTCCTTTTTTCCGTGAACACCACCACCAGCAGCAATCCCGAGAACCCGCCGCGCGCCTCCCGCCGGCGCCGGAGTTCGCGCGGGACCATCCTGGTCATCGTGCTCGGCACCATTCTGGTGTTGAGCGCATTGATTACTGCGTTCCTGGAAATTGCCGGCAAGGAAATCGTCATGCGTGGCTCTTACTTCGGTCGCGACAATATGCGCCGCGCCGCCTGGCAGTCTTTTGAAGCCACCATCGCCGTCCTCAATACTTATCTCCAACTCGACAACGGCCTCTATGGCCCCGTCCAATGGGGTGGCAACAAGATCCTCACGCAACGCTACTGGAGCAATACCACCGGCGACACCGACACCGGCACCGTCATCTACAGCCCGCAAGGCGACATGACCATCAATGTCACCATCACGGACCTGACCGGCTATATGCCGCTCAGCAAACTCAGCGACACGGAATTGACCGCAGTGCTCGACACCATCGGCGTCACGGACCCCTCGCAGCAGCAAGTCGACATTGACACCTACCATGACTGGACCCAGCCGTACACCGGCAACTTCAGCACGGACGGCGCAGGGCCGGATTTTTATGAGCCCCAGGGTTACGATCCCACCTACACCAACATCACCAGCTTCGATGAATTTCGCTGGATCAAAAACTGGCAGAATCTCTTTTGGGATGAAAATGGGATGGAAACGCCCGCTTTCCAGCAATTCAAGCGGATTATCACCCTCCATGACATCGGCGGCGCGGTGAACGTGAACACGGCCACGCCGGACGTGATTCAGGTTCTCTCGGATCAATTCCTCAACGAAGTCGACCCGGTCGCCCTTCCGGCCTACCTCGCCGGAGTGGATCAAATCCAGGGGACCGCGGACGACTTGCTCATTCGCAACTCCGACGAAGAAACCAGCGGCGGCGTACTCTCAACCAATGGCACCAGCAGCAATACCACCGGCAATGTCACCGGCGCAACTTCCCCCAACAACACTACCAGCGGTCTCTTCGCCGCCATGGCCACCACTGGCGGCACCGGCGCACCCAAAGGCTCAGGAGGAACTGGCTTTGGTTCAGGCGGCACCGGAGCGCCAAAAGGCTCGGGCGCGGGCTCAGGCGGCACTGGCGCACCCAAAGGCGCGACCGGAGCCAGCACCGGAAGTGCCGCACCTGCGGCCGGAACCAGCGCCACACCTGGCGGCACTGGCGGGGCCGCCGGCAGTACTGGCAGCTCGAACACAACCAACGTCGGCGTCGGCTTCCTCTGCCGCCTGCTCAAAATCAATATTGAAGTCTCGCTGGGTGATTCCACCTTCCTTCTCTCGACCATCGTCAAACCCAACACCTTCGGCACGGGAGTTCCCACGGGAACGACCGGCGGCAGCAGCGCCGCGTCGTCTTCATCCTCATCTTCATCTTCGTCCAGTTCGGGAAGCGGCTCCGTTCCGGCCCTCACGAACACGTCGGGCAATTTTCCCTTCACCATCGTGTCCTGGGCCGAAAACTACGATTTGCCTTAATTC
>Ga0206864_1204_pt1 | contig 17473 bp, 14 predicted proteins | sample Alteio_BWOrgCont_42_FD_152632 | JGI IMG/M metagenome (GOLD analysis project Ga0206864, IMG submission 152632) | Enriched cells from forest soil in Barre Woods Harvard Forest LTER site, Petersham, Massachusetts, United States -... | ecosystem: Environmental > Terrestrial > Soil > Temperate forest >...
CGCGCAGTCGTGGATGAAAACGTTCTCCATTTCCGCCGGAGTATTTCGCAGGCCGTTCAGCACGGAGTCCTGCCGCTCCGCGCCGCCCTGGATGAACACGGTTTTATGGGCGGGCACGCCGATGCGCAACAACATGAAGGAGATTTTTTCGAATTGCTCCGAGTCGCGGACGACAAACACAAAATAGTCCACCACGCCGGAGTGGAGAAATGCCCGCACGGAATATTCCAGCACGGGGCGGCCCGCGAGGCGGGCGAGCACTTTGTCGTCGACGGCGCCGCGCATCCGTTTTGCCCGGCCCGCACAGAGCATAATCGCGGCGTTGGGCATAAAACTAGGCTCCGGCCATTTCTGCGCGGATGGCGGCGAGGGCGGCACGCGGGTCGGTGGCCTGCAACAAAGGCCGGCCAATGACGATGAGGTCGGCCCCGGCCGCGGCGGCTTCGCGCGGGGTCATCGTCCGTTTTTGGTCGCCGGCCGCAACACCGGATGGGCGCACGCCCGGGGTGACAAGCAAGGGCTTGCTCCCAAACTTCGCGCGCAAGGCGGGCAACTCCAGTGGCGAGCAGATGAGGCCCGGCACACCGGCGTCAAAGGCCAGCGCAGCCAGACGCTCAACTTGCGCTGCTGCGCCACCCGGCACGCCGGTTTGGGCCAGGCCGGCATCGTCCATCGAAGTGAGGACGGTGACGGCGAGGAGGCGCAGGTTGGGGTTGGCTTCGTGCGCGGCGGCGGCGGCCTGCTGCATCATTTCCTTGCCGCCGGTGGCGTGGATGGTCAGCAAGTCGCAAGGCCGCCTGCGCAGGCTGCGGATGGCGGAAGCCACGGTGTTCGGGATGTCGTGCAGTTTGAGGTCGAGGAAAATTTTGTGCCCGCGCCGGGCAAAGGCGTCCACAATCTCCGGCCCTTCGCGGAGAAACATTTGCAGGCCAATTTTGACCCAGCGCAAATCCGGCCCGATGCGGTCAAGAAAAGCGCCGGCCTCGGCGCGCGTGGACACGTCGAGCGCGAGAATGACGTCGCAAGTTTTGGATTTCGTGGCGGGCGCGGGACTGGACGGCAGGGCCATGATGGTTCGATTGTCGAGAAAACCCAGGGAGATTCAACAATTTAACCATTCGACCAGCGAATAATGCGGATACCCCCCCTGGGTTAATGGCTTGAATTGGCTTGAATCACTTTGAATCGGCTTGAATTGGTTTGAATGGTTAGGGGTGCGGAGGAGCCAACCTTTACCAAAGCGGCGCAGGAAGGAGCCTGACTGAGATTAATAATGCAGAGAGCAAGCATTTGGTGGCAAAGACTGGGATACTATCAAGAAAACGAAATAAGCGTGAACATTCGGTTGGCTGCGTTGGGTAGGTTGGCTGGGTTTGATGGGTTGGCAAAAACGGTTGACGAAGGCAGGCAAAAACGGTTCAATCGTCCTCTGGTTAGAAAACTGGGGTCGTAGCTCAATTGGAAGAGCGCCACAATGGCATTGTGGAGGTCGTGGGTTCGAGCCCCATCGGCTCCACCAGTTTTCGGAGTGAATCCTTAAAGAAATACGCGCTCAATCCTCCGGTTGGGGCGACTTGGTATCGCCTTTGGTCCAGGGTACGGAAGTCTTGGGGCCGCTGGGGAAAGGGCTTTGCGAGGAAGTCTTCCGCAGCGTGTCGGCCAGGCGCAGGCCGAGGATTTTGGCGAGGTTGAGGTTGAGCTTGGCCGCGAGGTAGGGGCTGAAGCGCTGCAACTCCACGAGGGATTTCCAGTTGAGTGTAAGCAATTTGACCGGGGTGAGGGCGGTGACATCGGCGGTGCGTTTGACTTTGGCCATGAGCGCGACTTCGCCGATGACCTGGCCCGGGCCCAGGCGGTTGATTTCGATCCGGTTCTGCCCTTCGCCCTTGCTCACTTCGAGTTCGCCCTCGAGCACGACATACATCGTGTCCCCGCTGTCGCCATCGTGGATGAGGGCGTGGCCCGCGGGATGCTCGACGATGTACGAAGCGGCGATGAGCTTGCGCGCCTGCCAGTTGGTGAAGCCCTCGAAGACCGGCGATTGTTTCACGATGGCGCGGCGCAGATGCACGTCGAGCACGCCCCAGACGGTGATGATGCGGCTGTTGCCCAGCATGGCGGCGGTGACGATGAGGTCGCCGAAACACGCGAGTATCATCACCAGCGAACTCAGCAGGCCGAATTCCTGCATCGGCACAAAGCTCGACACGCCGAGCGCGAGAAACCCTCCCGCCATGGAGAGGCCGGACAGCACGATGGGCTTGAACTCGGCGGCCATGGTGTCATGCAGCGCGAGGGCTTCCGTCTGGGTGCGGCGCAGGTCGTCGTGGTAGCGCACCATGAGGTTGATGGTGTTGTCCACCGCCAGGCCGATGCTGATGGCGGCAATCATGCACGTGCCGAGGTTGAGCGGCACATGGGTCAGGCCCATCACGGCAAAGACGACCGCAATGGGCGTCAGGTTGGCGGCGATGGCGGCGAGCGCCGCGCGCCAGGAGAGGAAGACGAGCGCGACCATCCCGCCCAGAATGGCGACCATTGAGCTGAGCGAGGCGACCTGGCCGCTGGCGATTTCATCCACCGACGCCGCGGCCAGCACGGCATGCCCGCTGACGGTGAAGAGCTGCGGGCCGAACTGGCCGCTTTTCAGCGTCGTGGAAATTTGGTCCACCAATTGGTTGAGCCGGGTCGTGTTGTGCAGGTTGCAGCGCAGGACGATGTTGACCTTGGCACCGTCGCGCGTGGCGTAGGGGGCGAGATCGGTTTGCTGGAACATGCCCAGGCATTGGCGCACGGCGAGCGGGCTTTCGGGAATGACATATTTCGCCGGGTCGCCGTCGTTGAACTCACGGTTGAACAACGCCAGAAAGTCCGGCAGGCCGGTGACGGAGTCCACATCGGGCAGTTTGCGCAGGTAATCCTCGAATTTGAGCAGCTGGCTGAGGCGGTCGGGGCGCTGGTATTCGCCGGGTTCGCCGCGGAAGGAGATATCCACGATATCGGTGCCCGAAAGACGCTGGGAGACGGTGTTGAGCTGCATCATTACCGGTGAGTCCGGGCGCAGGAACGCGGCGAAGTCATTGTCCAGCCGGATGCGCTTGGCGAAAATGAGCGACACGGCGGTGATGGCCAGGCAGGTGAACATCACCCAGCGCGGATGGTTGACCAGGTGTTTGGAAATCAGGCGGATATACGGGCGCGTCAGGCAGCGTTCCCAGAGGCCGTCGTGGTCGGCCGGGGTGCTGTGGGAGGCGGCGGCTTCGGGCTTGATCCATCGGTCAGCGAAGCGCAAGTAGGCCGGCACGACAAACATGGTGGTGACGAAACGCAGCGAAATCGCCAGCGCGGCGGAGGCGCCGAATTCGCGCAGCACGCCGATGTTCGTCAGCAACGTCGAGGCAAACCCGAGCACCGTGCTGCCGGTGTTGAGCAGCAGGCTCAGGCCGATGAGCCGGCCCGTTTCGGAAATGGCCTCCAACCCGCCCAAACCGCGCGCGCGCTGCTGGCTCGAGCCGATCATCAAATGCACGTCCGAGCCAGACCCAATCATCACCACCAGCGCCGGGACGACGTAGTTGAGCATGTTCAACGGGATGCCGAACAGCGCCATCAACCCGAGCGTCCAGCAATTCGCGAGCACGGCGTTGATCAGCAGGATGATGACCCCGTGCACGCTGCGCATCAGCAGCCCCAGGAGCGTCAGCAGGATGCCGCAGGCCAGGGGCAGCAGCAGCAATTGGTCGCGAAAAATATATTTCGAGACCGCCACGTGCATGATCGATGAACCGATGGGAAAGATTTTCGCGAACTGGCCCGCGGGATCCGGCCGGGGTTTCAGCACGGGTTTTTTGTCCGCGCCCAGCAAGGTTTTGCCCATGCTGTCCTTGACGGGGTCCAGCACGGGGTTGCCATCTTCATCTTTGGCCACGCCGTCCTGGTTGTCGTTCACGCATTTTTCCAGCTGGGCGACGAACCGGGTGTCGAAGTCCTCTTTTTGCGCCTCCTCGGGCTTGAGGTAGAGCGTCAGCAACGTGGCCTTCGCATCGGGGGAAATGAGCGTACGGACGATGAGCGGGTTGTGCAGCGCGCGGGTCTTGGCCTGGGCCAGTGCTTCGGGCGTTTCCGGCAATGGGTCGAGGATGGGGCCGGTGACCAGCGAGCCGCTCGAACCATCGATGTTATTGACTGTGAAAAGGCTTTCGGCGCGCTCCACGCCCGGCAGCTCGGCGAGCTGGTGCGCGAGGCCGGCGAGGCGCCGCAATTTTGGCAGGGTGAATAAATCCGGGTCTTCGACATAGACGCCGACAATGTAGTCGGAGCCAAAGGTCTTCTTCGTTTCCTCATAAGTCGCCCGCAACGGGCTGTCCACCGGCACCAGGCCTTCGGCGGACACATTCAGCTTGATGCTGCGCGCTTCCCATGCGCCCAGGCCGGCCAGCAGCACGGCCGCAATCCACACCAACCACGCCCAGCGATAGCAAAAACCGAGGAGCTTCCCGATGACGGGCGACACGGCGGTAGGAGAGTGGGGGTTGGGCCGGAGCGGTCGGGGAGGGAGATTTTAACAACAGCAACCGGCAGGCGCCGGCGCGGGAATCATGGCGTCTTCGGCGCCGCGGCTGGCGGCTGGAGGTCGGCGATGATTTTTTCCTGATCGGGACCCCAGTGCTGGAGGGTGTCGAGGCTGAAAAACTTTTCATCCAGCGGCTTGTTAATGCGGCTGTTGAGCAGCACCATCACCGTATCGGTTTTTTTGCCCGGGTTTTTCATTTCCCCGCGGTGCGGGCGCTGCGTCGCGTTGTTGGTCGCCTCGTAATCGTAGGCGTCGAATTGCTTGATGAGCTTGTGCTTGCTGTCGAGAAACTCGATGCGGCGCACGTCGAAGGTGGCCTTGTCCACATAGATGACCCGGTCCGTGTAGCCGGTGATTTTTTCGCGCTCTTTGTTGGCGGGGTCGGAGATGATGACGTAGCAGTCGGTGTTTTCAATTTGCTCATCCTCAAGGCGCGCATAGGTCCATTCGCCGGGCTTTTCCTTGCGCATGTCTTCATACGTGAAATCCGAACCCATGAAACTGCCGGAACGGCCTTCGGGGGTGATTTTCTTCGGCGGGCCGAGGGACGGGATGTAAAGGTATTGATCCACGTCGCCGCCGTCCTTTTCCAATACGAGCAGGGAAATGCCTTTTTGGTCATCCGGCGAAAGAAAGCGCAGCAAATACATGAAATTGCCCTTCGCGTCTTTTTGCGCGGCGGAAATCAGCGTGCGCGTCACCGGGTCATTGGTGCCCGCCACCGTGACCATCTTGATGATGTCTATTTCCGAATCCGCCCCATGGGTTTCCTTGACTTTGGCCATCACGGCGTCGCCATCCAGGTAGTTGACGGTTTTGAAGCCCATGGCCAGCAAACCGCCGGCGAGTACGAACAAAATCAAAAATGGACGAAAGCGCAGCATAAGTGGTCGGAAAAGGAATCGAAATGAAGCGGGGAAAGACCGGGCGGCAAATAGAGGCTTTACACTAATTTGCATGCTTGCTTCGCATTGCGCAAGGGTCAAATTTGGGGTACAATGAATTTCGTGAAATGGCCGAATTTTGATGATTGGCGAAGACCCATTCGGGTCGGCAAAGTTGTGCTAACGGCTCTTTGCCTAGGTGGTTGCTATCTGGTGCCCCAGGCGGAAAAGCAGTCGGCGGATGCACCGCTTTCGGAGAACCAGTTGCTGTCGACCGCGGCGCTCGGACAATCCGGCCAGCCGGGCAGCATTTTGGCCAAATCGATCGGGACTTCCATGGAGCCGGTGTATCGGGCGGGCACGCTTTTCCTCATCCAGCCGACCAAATGGGAGGATTTGAAGACGGGTGATGTCATCGCTTATCGAAATCCTTCGGGCCAGATTATCGTGCACCGCCTCATCCACTCCTACGGCAACCGCTGGCTGGCCCAAGGCGACAACAACCTTGCGCCCGACCAGGCGATGGTCACGCCGCAGAATCTGGTCGGGGTCGTGGAAACTTCCTTCCTGCCTCCGCACGAAGCGGATGACCCGTAAGGCTGGCGCGAATTTTACCGCACGAGCATGGCGTCGCCATAACTGTAAAAGCGGTAATTTTTCGCCACGGCCTCGGCGTAAATTTCCTTCAGCCATGTGATGCCGTCCGTTGCGCCGGGGGTGAGAAACGCGCCGACCAGGCACATCAGCGTCGAGCGGGGCAGGTGAAAATTTGTCAGCAGCATTTCCGCGCCGGCAAATTCCCGTGGCGGATAAATAAAAATATCCGCTTCCGCGAGCCACGGTTCGTGCAAGGCCTGGGCGGAGCCTTTCCGCCCGCTGGTTTTGGCCAGGTAATCTTCCATGGCCCGCAAGCTCGTGGTGCCCACCGCCAGCCGCGGGCCGCCAGGCGCGGCGAGGGCCACCCGGGTCGCGGGGGGGATTTCATACCATTCGCGGTGAATGGCGTGGTCCGCAATTTTCTCCGCCATAATCGGACGAAAGGTGTCGAGGCCCACGCGCAGCGCCAAATCGTGCGTTGTCACGCCGTGCGTCGCCAGTGCCGTGAGGACAGCAGGAGTGAAGTGCAGGCCGGCGGTTGGCGCGGCGGCGGCGATTTTTTTCGACGGGTCGGCATAAACGGTTTGGTAGTTTTCCAGGTCGCGCGCGCTTTGGTCGGCGTCCGGGCCTTGGCGTTGAATATAGGGGGGCAGGGGCATCACCCCAAAACGCTCCGCCAATGCCGGCACACCGCCATGGCCCGACACCTCAAAGCGCGCCAGCACGCGTCCATCGGGCGTTTTTTCCAAAATCATGGCGGTAAAAAATTTCTCCACTCCAAATGTCGCGCCTGGCGGATATTTTTTGCCAGGCTTGAGCAGGCACCACCAGGTGTTTCCGGCGGCGTCGTGTTCCAGTGCGGGATGGAGCAAGAGACATTCAAGGTTGCCGCCGGTGGGGCGCGTCAATTTCAGCCGGGCCTTGAACACCGCCGCATCGTTGCGGAACAGGCGCGCGCCCGCTGGCAGCAAACCGGGCAGTTCGCGGAAAATATGGTGGCTCACCTTCCGGCTCGCGCGTTCGATGACCAGCAGCCGCGATGAATCGCGCGGCGTCGCCGGCGTTTGCGCGATGCGCTCCGGCGGCAGCGGGTAATCAAACAAGGCGGTGTCCATCGCCCCAGTGTGGCGGGTGCCGGTGGGTTTGGAAATGCTCTTTCGCCGGCTGATCTCTGCCTTTTGGCTTGCCGCACGCCACGATTTTGAAAAGCCTGATCCCTTTCCCCATGACTGCCCCCGCCTCGCAATTCGAAACCGTTTCCCAGGAAAACCGCGTCTTTCCGCCGCCCGCTGCCTTTGCCCGCCAGGCGCATATCAAAAGCCTCGAGCAATACCGGGAAATGTATGCCCGCAGCATCGCCGACCCGGAAAAATTCTGGGCCGATGTCGCCGGCGAACTCCATTGGATCCAGAAGTGGCACACCGTGCTCAACTCCAAGAACGCGCCGTTTTACAAATGGTTTGAAGGCGGCGTCACCAACCTGTGCTACAATTGTTTGGATCGCCACCTCCACGGTGCCACGCGCAACAAGGCCGCCATTATCTTTGAGGGCGAGCAGGGCGACCAGCGCGTGCTCACTTACGCCGATTTGCACCGCGAAGTCTGCCTCTTTGCCAACGTGCTCAAAAGTCTCGGCGTCAAAAAGGGCGACATCGTCATGCTGTATATGGCCATGGTGCCGGAGTTGGCCATCGCGGTGCTCGCTTGCGCGCGCATCGGGGCGCCGCACTCGGTCATTTTTGGCGGCTTTTCTTCCGAGTCCATCAAGGACCGCGTGAATGACTGCCAGGCCAAATTCGTCATCACCAGCGACGCCGGCTACCGCCGTGGCAAAGTCCTGCCGCTTAAGCACACGGTGGACGAAGGCATCGCTGAATGTCCCAGCATCCAAAAGGTGCTCGTCGTCGCGCGCGAACCGCAGAAGCAGTTGCACCCGGTCACCATGAAAGAAGGCCGCGATGTGTGGTACCACGAGGCGGTCGTCGGCCAGTCGCGCCATTGCGAAGCCGCGCGCCAGGATGCCGAGGACCTGCTGTTCATCCTTTATACCAGTGGTTCGACCGGCAAGCCGAAGGGCATCATGCACACCACCGGCGGCTATATGACTTTTGCCTATCTCACCGCCAAATACATTTTTGATCTGAAGCCAGAGGACGTCTATTGGTGCACCGCCGATATCGGCTGGGTCACCGGCCACAGCTACATCCTTTACGGCCCGCTGCAAAATGCCGCCACCGTTGTGATGTTCGAAGGCGTGCCCAACTGGCCGGAGAACGACCGCTTCTGGCAGATTGTCGAAAAATATGGCGTCACCGTCTTTTACACCGCACCGACGGCCATTCGCGCCTGCATGAAGTGGGGCGACGTCTGGCCGCAAAAGCACGATTTGTCGTCCCTGCGCCTGCTCGGCTCCGTGGGCGAGCCCATCAACCCCGAGGCGTGGATGTGGTACCACAATGTCATCGGCGGAGGCCGCTGCCCGATTGTGGACACGTGGTGGCAGACGGAAACCGGCGGCATCATGATCACCCCGCTGCCCGGCGCCATCGCCACCAAGCCCGGCAGCGCCACGGTGCCGTTCTTTGGCATCGAGCCGGCCGTCCTCAGCGACGACGGCCAGGACGTGCGCGCGGGCATCCTCGCCATCAAAAAGCCCTGGCCGGGCATGATGCGCGGCATCTGGGGCGACCCCGGACGTTTCAAAACCACCTATTTCGCGAAATGGAGCGGCAAATATTATTTTCCCGGCGACGGCGCGCGCAAGGATGACGACGGCAATTACTGGATTCTCGGCCGCGTGGACGACGTGGTGAATGTTTCCGCCCACCGCATCGGCACCGCCGAGCTGGAGAGCGTCTATGTCGAGCACCCCTCCGTGGCTGAAAGCGCGGTCGTCGGCATCCCGCACGAACTGAAGGGCCAGGCGCTCATCTCCTTCGTCACCGTCAAACAAGGCAAGGAAGCTGGGCCGGACCTCATTCGCGAACTCAACGACCTCGTCGCGAAAAAAATCGGTAAATTCGCGCTCCCGGAAAAAATCATCTTCTCGGCCGACTTGCCCAAGACGCGCTCTGGCAAAATCATGCGCCGCCTCCTGCGCGACATCGCCGAAGGCCGCGCCCTCGGCAACGTCACCACGCTCGCCGACCCGTCCGTCATCGAGGCCCTCAAGGAGAAATATTCGACGACGGAGAGTTGAACCTGACAATACCCTTCTACCCCAGCGGCACTTCCAACTCCACTTCCGCATCGTAGTTGACGCCCGGCAGGCCGAAGCCGAAGAGTTTCAGGAACTCCGCCTGATAACGTGGGAAGGCGGTGAGTGTCTCCAAGTTCACCGTCGTTACTTGCGGCCAGATTTTTTTCACCGCTTCCTGCACATCGGCGCGCATTTCCCAATCGTCCACCCGCAGGCGGCCGGCAGTATCAGGAACTGCCGGCTTGCCGTCGGAGCGATAAAGCTGGGTCGCAAACAGGCGCTGGATTTGCTCGATGCAGCCTTCGTCCACTTTCTTTTCTGCCATGACTTTAAGCAGGATGCAAAGATAGAGCGGCACGACGGGAATTGCAGAACTCGCCTGCGTCACCACCGCCTTGTTGACGGACACCCAGGCCTTACCCTTGAGCTCGGCGAGGCGCGCGGTCAGTCGCGAAGCGGTTTTTTCCAAATCCTCCTTGGCGATGCCGATGGTGCCGTTGCGGTAAATGGGGTAAGTCGCCTCCGGGCCAATGTAGGAATACGCGACGGTCAGCGCGCCCGGCGCCAGCAGGTTGTGGTTGCGCAGGGCATCAATCCACATTTCCCAGTCTTCGCCGCCCATGGTTTTTGTGGTCTGGCGGATTTCCTCTGGCGTGGCCGGTTCGATGCTTATGTCAAAGACTTCTTTTTTATCGGTGTCCAGCGTTCGCCCGGTGAACGGCGCACCCGCGGGCTTGAGCACGGATTTATAGACCTCGCCGCTGCGCGGGTCGGTGCGCCGGGGCGAGGCCAGGCTGTAGATGACCAAATCCACCTGGCCGAGGTCTTCCTTCAGGCGCGCGATGGTCTGCAGTTTGATTTCCTCGGAAAAAGCGTCGCCGTTGATGCTCTTGGCGTAAATGCCCTCGGCCTTCGCCGCCTGCTCGACGGCCACGCTGTTATACCAGCCCGCGGAGGCCGGGCGGCCCTTGTCCGACGGGCGTTCAAAAAATACGCCGAGCGTCGCGGCCTTGGCACCGAAGGCCGCCACGATACGCGAGGACAGCCCGTAACCCGTCGAAGCGCCGATGATGAGCACCTTTTTCGGCCCGTTCGCCAGTGGCGGCTGTTTCTTGACGTAATTGATTTGCTCGCGCACGTGCGCGGTGCAGCCGGCGGGGTGGGACGTCACGCAGACGAATCCGCGCACCTTGGGTTTGACGACAGCGAGGGTGGACATGCGAAGAAGGGACTAAGGCACTGAGGCCCGGAGGTTTCAAACCCAAATTTCCTTTGCGCTCCCCGCGTCTTTGCGGTGAAGTCTTTGGTTTATTGCATGAATAACGCATCAGCCATCGGCGCCATTTTCGACTGGGATGGCGTCATCATCGACTCCTCCGCCGCGCATGAAGAAAGCTGGGAGTTGCTCGCGCGCGAGGAAAAGCGCGTCCTGCCGCCGGGGCATTTCAAGGCCGGGTTTGGCCGCAAGAATCAGGTCATCATCCCGAATATTCTGAAATGGGCCAGTGAGCCGGCGGAAATCGAACGTATCGGCCGGCGCAAGGAAGAGCTTTACCGCGAGAGATTGAAGACGACCGGCATATCAGCCCTGCCTGGTGTGCGCGAATTGCTGGAAGGTCTGCGCGCGGCGGGCGTGCCGTGCGTCGTCGGCTCTTCGACCCCGCGCCTCAACATCGAGCACGTGATGACTTTGGCGAAGCTGCACGGATTTTTCGCGGACATCGTCAGCGCCGAGGACGTGATGCACGGCAAGCCGCACCCGGAGGTCTTTTTAAAAGCCGCGGCGAAAATCAATCGTGCTCCGGCGAAGTGCGTGGTGTTCGAGGACGCCTTCGTCGGCCTCGAAGCCGCCCGCGCGGGAGGCTTTAAATGTATCGGCGTAGGCACGACCAACCCGGTGGAGAGCTTGCGGGGGACGTGCGATTTGGTGGTGGAGCGGCTGGATGAGTTAACGGCGAAGGATGTGGAAAGATTACTGGGTTGAAGTAACTGAATGGGATTTTACAATCTGCCCATTCGCCCATGAAGTATTTTCAAAAGTATTTTGGCTTATGGCTGCTCATGGGGCTGGTGCTTTTCTATTTTATTTGCGGAGCGATATCGGGCACTCTTGCCGTCCCCGCTGGTGGTGGTCGCTATAGTGGTACACCACTCCACTTGGGGTATTTGCATGGATCGGAAACCCGGCGTGCGCTGTTCCTCGTAATCTTTTTTGAGCTAGCAATTATTGCCATATTTTGCATTTTGCCATCGAATGACTCAGCTAATCATGTCCGAGCGAGAAAAATATGGGCGTATACTTTATTAACGATTGGTTTGATTTTGCTTACTGTTGCATTAGGTCGAGCATCCTAAGCTAAAATTGTTCGTTCACCCCAACCCCCTTCGCTCCAAATCGCCTTCATCGAGGCGCAGGTAGTGACCGAGTTCGTGGAGGTAGGTGAGGCGGACTTCGTCGTCGAAGCGCGCAACGTCGCCTTCGGCGTAGTCCCAGATATTTTCCAAATAGAGGATGATTTGCGAGGGCAGGGGATCGAGGCCGGGGTCTTCGCCGTGGGCGGGGCCGACGAAGAGGCCGAGCGTGTCATCGTCCACGCCTTCCGCGCGCAGTTCCGGATTGGGCGACGGATCGAAAATCACGGGCAATGCTTCCGCGATTTCCCGCACGTCTGACGGCAACGCCCGCTGCGTGCGATTCACAATGCGCTCAGCGTGCAGGAGAAGTTGTGGAAAGCGCATGGAGGAAATTTTTCTTCGTTTTGTGAATAAGCCAGATTGTGTGAATGTTGTGCAAAGAAAGAACAACATTCCGTTGCATGAACGGCGCAATTGAACGATTTTCCGATTTCTCGCCATCGCTGCGCTTCAATGGTGCGGAAATGGCCCAAAACCCGTCCTAATAACCACCTATTTTGCCCAAAAGTCATCAAAATCGCTAATACAGGCATCAAATATGCTTTATGCAAACCCCTACGGGTAGGGAAAATTGAAAAATGTAACACTAAATGTAGTGGAATCGCTTGACAACTTGTGAAATCTGGGCAACTAATCCCTTTCACGACGAGAATTGTAGATCTTGCGGCCGCTCCCGACCGAACCCCTTGCAATTTTTGTCGCTGTTTTTTCCGCGCTTCCGGCGTACCGGGCCTTGCCTGCCCTCTGTGCCGGAGACGCGGTTGACCAACCCAAATCGAACTGAAAAATCCCAAACCGAACCGTACGCCCGTCCCATCCGGGCGGCGCATCTCCTTTTTCTGAAAGAAACTTCCTGTCATGACTGCTGAAACCGTCACTTACCAAATCGGCCCGAAATCTTTTGTCCTCGACCGCAAAAAAGCGGAAGAAGCCTACGCCGCCAAGCGCGTCATCAATGGCCGGCAGACGATGTTCTTCAACATCCTGCCGCTGAAATACAGCTGGGCCTACGAGCTGTACAAGACGATGAAGGCCAACCACTGGGAGCCCGAAGATGTGCCCATGCAGAAGGATTGCGAGCAGTGGCGCGACGCCACCAAGGCCATCACCGACGTGGACCGCTGGATCATCAAGATGGCGATCGGCTATTTCTCCGCCGCCGAGGGCATCGTCGGCGACAACATCATCCACGTCGTCCGCGAAGTCGTCACTGCGCCGGAGTTGAAGCTCGTCCTCGGCCGCCACGCGCATGAGGAAAACATCCACGCCGACTCGCTGGTTTACATGATCAGCTCGCTCGGCATCAACCCGCATGAGTGCGAGGCCATGTTCGAGGACATCCCGACCATCGCGCGCAAGACCCATTTCGTCACCAGCAACTCCAAGGCCCTGCGCCGCGACCTCGACCTCAAGGACCCGGCCGTCAAGCAGTCCCTGGCCAAGAACATCTTTCTCTTTGGGCAGGTCATGGAGGGCACGCAGTTCTACGGCCTCTTTGGCATGGTGCTGTCGCTCTACCGGCAGAACAAGTTTCCCGGCATCGGCTCGATGTTCCGCTACACCCTGCGCGACGAGAGCAACCACATCGAGCTGTTCCGCAACCTCCTCATGGACCTCGTCGAGGAAAACAAGGAAATCTGGACGCCGGCCTTCCGCCAGGAGTTGACCGACCTGATGGCCGAGGGCGTGGCCATCGAGAAGGAATTCATCCGCGATTGCCTGCCTGTGGGCGGCGTCGGCCTCACCGCCGCCGATTTCATGCAGTATATTGATTACATTGCCGACCGGCGTCTCGAAGGCGTGGGCCTCAAGGCCATCAACCCCGGCATCACCAACCCGCTGCCCTGGCTGGCGGAGATGATGGACATCAAGAAAGAGCAGAACTTCTTCGAGGGCCGCGTCACCGAATACCAAAAGTCCAGCGCGCTCGGCGACGTGCACAACGACGAGCTGTAAACGAAGCAATGCCCAACCCTTCTCCCGCTCGCAAAACCCGCATCCCGGGTCATGAGTCATGACGCCCGCCAATTTTCTCCCGCTCGCCCGCCCCGACAAGGTTGTCTGGGCTTCATTTTCACACCCGTGCGCTGGGTCGTCGAAAAAATCCTCGTTCTTTACTACGTCGGCACGGACCCCAAAGTCCCGCTCTGGGCCAAGCGGTGCCTGGCTGGGTCTTTGCTCTATGTTTTTTCACTCGGCATCGTGCTCGATTTTCTCCCGCCCTTTGGGGAAGTGGATGACTTTCTCGCCTTCCTGATTGCCGCCGGCGCGGTCGCGTTCTCCATCAAACCCCACCACACCTTCCAGGCCAAAACCAAAGCCCGGCAATGGTTCGGCGGTTCGCCGCCACCACCACCCGCGCCACCACCATCGCTTCCACCGCCCAAAATTCCGCCCGTCCTCCCGCCACCTTCTTTATAGTTCTTAAACCTTAATTCCTAACTCGCTCCTCCCATGATCCGCCATATTCCGCTCGATGAAGACAACGCGCTCAAACGCTTTGCGCAAACACCCGACGACCAAAAACCCCGCTTCAACTGGCGGGAGGTCATCGCCAACTCCACTGTGGTCCAGCCTGACGTGATGATCGTCGGCGAGGGCGTCGCCCGTCATTTTGACATGGCGGAAGTGGCCGACACCGTCGGCTCGGCCCTGACCGACCTGCTGCTGTCGCGCCAGGTGCAGGAAATATTTACCGATCAGAACCGCCAGCTCGTCGCCGAAATCGCCCGCGAAGTGGGCGAGGAGATTGTTGCGCGCTGGGCCGCGAACAAAGACCGCGTGCTGTCGGAGGACGAAATCAACCGCATCATCGAAAAGGCGCTCGTGCACCAGAACCAGCACGATGTTGCGATGAGCCTGGTCTTCAAGCGCGCGGGCATGGCCTCGCCGACGGCCACCAATGGCGATGGCACGGGTGTGACCGCGGGCGAATTGCTGCCGGTGCACGTGCGGCTCATCCGCCGCAACGGCCAGGTTGTGCCCTGGGATCAGAACAAGGTCGAAATCGCCGTGCGCAAGGCGTTCCTTTCCCTGCATTTGGACAGCGAGCCGGCGGTGCGCGTGGCCGAGTCCGTCAGCGGGCGGGTGCGCGACATGGGGCAGGCGTTTGTCTCCATCGAAGACGTGCAGGACCTCGTGCAAGAGGAACTGATGCGGCACGGGCACTTCAAGGTCGCCGAGTCTTACATACTCTATCGCGCCGAGCGTTCCCGCCGCCGCGACCAGACGGCCGCCACCGCCATGCCGGATGACGCTCGCCAGGAGCAGATCATCTTCATCAAACGCGACGGCGGCCAGACGGAGATGTGGGACGGCGCAGAACTGCGCGCCCGCATTGCTTTTGCCGCCATCGGCCTCGACCTGTGCTACACCCGCGAGGAAATCGAGGTCGAGCTGCGCCGCTCACTCTCCACCGAGATGACGCGCGAAGACCTGCAGCAGACGGTCATCCTCAACGCCAAGACTCTCATCGAGCGCGACGCCGACTTTGCGAAGTTCGCCGGCCGCATCCTGCTCTCTTATATATATGAAGAGGTGCTTGGCTGGGACATCCTGCGCGACGGCATTGGCGCCCTCAAGCAGTTTCACGCCCGCCAGTTCAAAAAGAACCTCGAGCACGCTGCGCGCATCGAGCGCATCAACCCGGCCCTGCTCAAATACGACCTCGGCAAGCTGGCCGAGGCGCTTGACCCGATGGCCGACCTCGAATTCGACTTCCTCGGCATCCAGACCCTCTACGATCGCTATCTCGTGGTGGACAAAACGCGCACACCCCAGCGCCGGCTCGAAACGCCGCAGTATTTCTGGATGCGCGTCTCAATGGGCCTCTTCCTCAACGAACCCCGCGAGCGCGAGGATTGGGTTGTCCGCCTCTATTCGCTCTATAAAAACCGCCGCTTCTGCTCTTCGACGCCGACGTTGTTCAACTCCGGCACGCTGCATTCGCAGCTTTCGTCCTGCTACCTTTATAAAGTGGACGACAATATCGAGAGCATCATGCTGCGCGGCATTGCGGAAAACGCCTTCCTCTCCAAATGGGCGGGCGGACTCGGCGGTTCGTGGACGGCGGTGCGCGGCACCGGCGGCTACATCAAGGGCACCAACGGCGACAGCCAGGGCGTCATCCCGTTCCTCAAGCTGCACAACGACCAGCTCGTGGCCGTCAACCAGGGCGGCAAGCGCCGCGGTTCCGGCTGCGCGTATCTCGAGACGTGGCACAACGACGTGCTCGACTTCATCGAATTGCGCAAAAACACCGGCGACGACCGCCGCCGCACGCACGACATGAACACGGCGAACTGGATTCCCGACCTGTTCATGAAGCGCATGGAGGCCCGCGAGGACTGGACGCTCTTCCGCGCCAACGAAGCCCCGGATTTGCACGAACTTTACGGCCGCCGCTTTGAGGAACGCTACTGCCACTACGAGCAACTCGCGCGTGACGGCAAAATCTACGGCAAGACCGTGCCGGCCATCGACCTCTGGCGCCAGATGCTCAAGATGCTCTTTGAGACCGGGCATCCCTGGATAACCTTCAAGGACCCCTGCAACATCCGCAGCCCGCAAGACCACGCCGGCGTCATCCACTCCTCAAACCTGTGCACGGAGATTACGCTCAACACCGGCGTTGAAGAGACGGCGGTGTGCAATCTCGGCTCGGTCATCCTCGACACGCACATCAAGCCCGATGGCTCACTCGACCACCACGCGCTGCGCGAGACCATCCGCGTCGCCGTGCGCGCGCTCGACAACGTCATCGACATTAATTTCTACCCGACGAAGCCGGCGGAGACCTCGAACCTGCGCCACCGGCCCATCGGCCTCGGCGTAATGGGCCTACACAACGCGCTCTACAAGCGCAACCACGCGTTCGCCTCGCCTGAAGCAGTCGAATTCAACGACGAATTCATGGAGGCTATCGCGTTTTACGCCTACGAGGCCTCCAGTGACCTCGCGGCTGAGCGCGGCACGTATTCCTCCTACCATGGCTCGAAATGGGACCGCGGCATCCTGCCGCAGGACACGATTGAGCTGCTGGAGCAGGAACGCGGCGTGGCCGTCGAAGTTTCGCGTGGCGGCCGGCTGGACTGGACGCCCCTGCGCCAGAAAATCCGCCGCCAGGGCATGCGCAACAGCAACGTCATCGCCATCGCGCCCGGCCACCATCTCGAACATCGTCGGCACCTCGCCGTGCATCGAGCCGTACTACAAGAACCTCTTTGTCAAAAGCAACCTCGGCGGCGAATACATCGTGCTCAACCAGGAACTGGTCAAGGACCTGAAGGTGCACGGCCTGTGGGATGCCGGCATGATTGACCAGCTCAAATACTTTGACGGTGAGCTGACGAACATCGAGCGCATCCCCGCGGAAATTAAGCAGAAGTTCGCCACGGCTTTCGACATTGATTACAACTTCGTCCTCGATGCCGCCGCCCGCCGGCAGAAGTGGATTGACCAGTCACAATCCGTCAACCTCTTCCTCGGCAAGCCCGACATCAAGACGCTCTCGCACATGTATCGCGCGGCCTGGCGCAAAGGCCTCAAGACAACGTATTACCTCCGCACGCTCGGCGCCTCGAACATCGAGAAGGCAACCGTCGCCGTGAAAAAGGAAACCCGCGGGCATATCGCCCTCGGTGGTGACGAGGTGGCCGCCGCCGGCCCGGATACCGACGGCACCAATCCTCCCATTCCGAAGCGCGTTTACAGCGAAGAGGAAAAGCAGGCCTGCAGCCTCGAAGCGCGCCTCCGCGGCGAAAGCTGCGAAGCGTGCCAGTAAGGATATTGGCGGTTTACGCCAAC
>Ga0206864_1205_pt1 | contig 17467 bp, 14 predicted proteins | sample Alteio_BWOrgCont_42_FD_152632 | JGI IMG/M metagenome (GOLD analysis project Ga0206864, IMG submission 152632) | Enriched cells from forest soil in Barre Woods Harvard Forest LTER site, Petersham, Massachusetts, United States -... | ecosystem: Environmental > Terrestrial > Soil > Temperate forest >...
CGAAGAAATCGATGTACCAGCTCTCATATTCGGGATTCACCGAGAGCGGGTTCAACCCGCGGCGCATCGGCTGGACGTTGTACCAATCTTCGACTTTCTCGCGCGCGAGAAGTTTCTTCACGTTCGTATCGCGCGTGTCGGCGGCGAGCTGCTCCCACGCCCAGGTCAGCTGCCGTCCCATTTCGTATGTGCCGCGATAGCGAACGCCGTGATCCCAAGCGTTCGACATGCCGCCCATGTTGATGACGAGAGTTTTGAGCGCGGGCGGATGGAGAATCGCGGCGCCCGCTTGCGTGTGTGCGGCGAACGAGGTGCCGAACATGCCGACCATGCCGTTCGAGTACGGCTGTTTGGCGAGCCACTCGATGACGTCGTAGCCGTCAGTGGCGTCAGCGGGCTGGACCTTGAGGAACTTCCCTTCGGAGTTGTAGCGGCCGCGGATGTTTTGGAGGGCGACTACGTAGCCGTGTTGGGCAAGGAACTCGGCTTGCTTTATAGAAGTGGCTAGGTCGTAGGGAGTTCGAGTGAGGAGAACGGGGAATTTTTCGTTGACTGCGACGCCGTTCTTGGCGGGGCGGTAGATCTCCGTCGCGAGGCGGATGCCGTCGCGGGTGGGGATCATGAGGTTGGGGTCGGTGCGGAGCGCATCGTAGGGCACGGGAATTTGGGCGTTGGCACGCGGCAAGGCGAATGCCACCAACAAAATACCCGCGCGTGCAATAAGCTTGCGAAGTTGATTCATTTTGTTGGGTTGGATGCCCAGAAATGTACGGCCAACTCCATACTACGTACCATCGCCCATAGTCGGCTTGGCAGTAACGTAGCTGCGCTCGCGCGACCTGCGGCGGGCGCGATCTCGCTTTGGGTCTGACAAGTCGAGTGCATATCCTTCGCACTCGGTGAAATGCGGCGCACTGTATGACCCGTGCAATGAGAGTTAATGCTTGACGCGCTCTCGCCTCGATGGATATCCGTCGGTCAGCGTAGAGAGAAACGCAATTAGGTCGTCTGCTTCGGACTCGGTAAACGCCGGCTTGCCATCGCTACGGCGCCCGAACGGCGTGACGAAAGAGACGTTAGGCCGGAGTTCGACTGGGAGATCGTCGAATTTCCGTACCGTGCCATCGCGCTCGCGCGGATAGAACAGAGATGGGTGTAAGTCGCGTTGCGCGTAGAATCGCAAGACATCCCTAAGGTCCGTGTAAAGTCCGTTGTGAAAAAACACGCGGCGGCGAGCGACATTGCGTAACGACGGTGTCCTAAACATCCCACAGAAGTCGCGGCGAGAGGTCAGATCTGCCCGAAGCGGACCACATAAGCCGAGATCGAAGTAGCGGATGTCGGCGTTCGCCGAAATTGCCGGATTACGAGGCACGCCGAGTGCAACGAAGCCTCGGTCAGTGAACTGTGGAAGTGCGCCGTGTGCAGCGGCGCTCGGATGGCATTGGGCGCAGTTGCCTCGCACAGGATCGTTGAACACCCGCAACCCGCGAAGCTCGCGACTCGTCAGATCGGTTTGCCCGCGCAAGTAGGCGTCATATTTGCTTGTATACGGATAGAAATCACGGGGACTTTGCTGAAATGCTTCCAATGCGGCGAGCACGCCATTCCAGGCCAGCGCCGAATGACCCAAGACGTGCGCTCCGAAGGCTATGCGGAACAGCGGCGCGTTTGGGGAGCGTCGCAACCGCGAAACCAACTTCGCGCGATCGAGATTCCCCATTTCGAACGGCGACAGGAGCGGCGCAATCGCCTGCGCATGCAGCGACGACGCGCGTCCATCCCAGTCGTGTCCGCCAGCTGGACCTTGGTCGGCGCCATCCTCGCGCTCGCCGCCATAAAAGTGTTGGGTGAACGGCGCTACATCCTGCTGATACGTCAGCGAAGGTACGGCGCGTAAACCGGGCGATGTGAGAGCCTGTCCGCCGAACTGCACGGGTCTTGCGTCACGCCCGCTCCAAGCGTACGCGGGGTCGTGACACGTTGCACACGCCATCCGACCCGAGGCCGAAAGCGTCGAATCAAAGAACAGTGCACGCCCAAGCAACGTCAGTTCGCCACTCGAAGGTTGTCGTTCGAATTGCGTTGCATAGAACGATCGGGACGCAAGCGAATCCGAGTCGATGGGCAGGCCGCGTTCGGCCACTCTCGCGTCGCTGCATGCGCCGATCACCAGCGCGACCACGAGCACCCACCAAGAGCCCGCACGAGTAACCGGTGGCGCAATGTGGTCGACGACTGTGGACAGGATATCCCGAACGGCACCATAGTAATTGACCCACGCGGCTCGCGGTCGCTCGGCGCGCAGCGTCGGCGCCCAACCTGAACGGCGACGCGCGACTTCCCCATCACGACGGAGTGCACGGCTCATGTCGCAGCGTCTCCCACTATTTGTGGCGTCATTAACGCTTCCAGCGATGCTCGGCATCGTAGCATGGAAGTCGAAGAGCGAGTCTGCAAGAAGTGCGGCAGTGACCGCAGCGCTAAGAGAGAACGTGCAAACGATCGTAGTCATTTACGCAGAGAACAGATCGTTCGACAACTTGTTCGGTCATTTCCCAGGCGCTCATGGGCTCCGCGACGTAGTCGACACAAATGGGCGCCCGACCAAGTCTTACATCCCGCAGAAGGATCGGAATGGAACGACAATTCTCGAAGAGCTGCCGCGAACATGGGGTGGAGTAACCGCGCGTGGAGTTGAACCCGCCATCAGCGAATGGCGCAGTGCGCGATTGGCGAACGCTCCATTTGCGATGGAGAGCGCGTTTGACGATCGACTCGCGACTACCACGGTCACGCGCGACTTGGTACATCGATTCTTTCAGCACCAGATGCAAATACATGGCGGCGCCAACGACATGTTCGCGGCGTGGTCCGACGCCGGCGGTATGACGATGGGCGGATTTGACTATGAAAGCTCCGAGTTGTCGAAACTCGCGCACAAGTATGTGCTTGCTGACAACTTTTTTCAGGGAGCGTTCGGAGGGTCGTTTCTGAATCACCAGTATTTGATTTGCGCGTGTGCGCCGGAATACCCGCGGGCGGACACGACACTCGCTAGATGGCTGATCTCGACGCTTGTACAGCGCCCTGACGGAAGGTATCTCCCCGTGTTGCGAACAACGTCAGCTTCAAGTATGTCCGCGCTCGATGGGCCGCCCGTGTTCGCGAACGATGGCAACATTACGCCAAAAAACTACTTTGGCGACGGCACATTCCGCGCCGTGAACACTATGCAACCGCCGTATCAGCCTAGCGGAAATCCGCCGTCCACTACGCGCGCATACGGCATAGACTACGCCGACGCCGACAGCGCGACTACACTGCCACCCCAAACGCAGCAGACCATTGGTGACTTACTAGACAACGCTCGCGTTCGCTGGACATGGTACGCCGGCTCGTGGTCCGCTGCCGTGACGGACGGCAAGCAACGGGCGAGTGCACCGCGGTCGGTGATTTATAGAGGCAACTCAAGCGGCTATGCGGACGACGCGCATGTCGACTTTCAGCCGCATCACCAGCCATTCAATTATTACGCCAACTTCGATCCCAGGCGTCACGCGGCGGACAGGGCCACTCACCTCAAGGACGGCACAGATTTCGAAGCCGACGCCACAGCCGGTTCGCTACCTCCCGTCGCATTCTACAAGCCAGATGGTCGGTATAATCAGCATGCGGGAAACTCGAGCATCGATGTCGGCGACAAAGAGATCGCGGACCTGGTGCGTCGGCTCCAGGCGAGTCCCCAGTGGCCGGGCATGGTCATCGTCGTCGCATACGACGAGTTTGGCGGAGGCTGGGATCACGTCGCACCGCCGCGAGGCGACCTTCTGGGGCCGGGGACGAGGATACCCGCAATTATCATCTCGCCGTTCGCGAAGAACGGAATCGTCGACCACACCCAGTACGACACTGGTTCTATCATCAGGTTTATCCGCCGCCGCTTTTCGCTCGGTAAACTTGCAGGCTTAGTGACGCGTGACGACGCGCTAAAGGCTGCCGGACGCGACACGATGGGCGATTTAGTAAATGCTCTGCGATTCCCGTAACTGCCGAGCTAGTGGTCACGCCAAGTGGATTGTTACCGCCGCCAGAAACGGCGTCGAAGCTCCTTGAGAATGAAGTCAGTCAACTCTTGCGCAAATGATCCGAAGCCGGGGATAGCACCGGCAAGACTGCCGAGAATAGTCGACCCTTTGTCCAGCACATCTTCTAGTCTGTCGTGGCCCGACTCGACTTCGAACTCAGCGAGCGCCGACTCGAACGAGGCAAGCTTCAAGTTGAGCTGCGCGCCAGTCAAGCCTGCGTTGCGCATCTCACTTGACTTCTCCGGCTGGCGGACAAAGTCGTGATCTGCCAACTGTCGGATGCGACCGGCAGCATCGCCTAGGGCGTCGGGCAAATTTTCCCTGAAGCCCTTTCTAAAAAGGACATCTCGGCATTGCGATATTAGCGCGAGAAGACGCGCCATCTCTTCGAGGAAAGCACTCAGGTCCTTTACACGTTCTGGCATGCTGCGCCCCTCCGTCACGTAAAGTCAGTTCGATCCACGGACACCGTCGCCAAACTTACTGAGACTCCCGTTAGCGCAAGCGCGCCCAATTACGCGAATGTCTCGCGCTGCACGTACTTCACGGTGCCAGCCCTGTAGAACGGGTCCGTCCAGCTGTCATCGGGCGTGAGATAGTTGTGTTCAACTGCACCGCCCTTTGCAGAGTTCTTCGAGACGATCTCCCTGAACCTGTGGTGCCGCCACATTCGCATGAACTCGCCAAGGTAGATATCCGCTACGCGTGTGTCGCCCCTGACAACCAACATATTTTCGTCGTTGTGTTGAGTGGACGCATCGCTGAAATTCGCCGACCCTGAAATGACGATCGGATCGTCACTCAACGGATCAACAAGCGCAAACTTGTTATGGGTGTAGTGGACGTGAGCGCTCAGCGGATTGAAGAGCTCCTTGGCCCATCCTGCGACCGCGCCGTCTCGCATCGTCGCGCCGACGGCTACCTGGACGAGAGGATCCTTCTGCAGCGCCTTCTGGGTCGCTACGACTGCCGCCTTTTTTACAGCCCACTCTTCGAGAAACAAATAGCGCAAGTACTTCTTAGGTTTCGTGAAAACGTCAAAAAACACCTTGTTCACGCCAAATGCCGCGGTAAAACAATCGAGCACCGTGCTATTCTCCAACGCTGTGGCATACCAGTTCAGCTGCGCCAAATCTGCGCGCGGACTGAACAATGGCGTTATCCCGGCCGGCGGCGGAAACTTATGAAGTGTCGGCGTTGCGAGTTCGTCGGACGCCACGATCTCTTTCTGGGCGGGGTCGCCACTTAGCGCCTGCCAATACGCGTGGTACTTTGCTGCCACGGCGCGGTCGCGAACTACATGGCCGACGTTAGACTGCCCAAAGATTCCCGACTCAGTAAAATTGGTCGACCCCGTCCACACCTGTACCGGGTCGCCCCCGTCGAGCAAAACGATAAACTTGTTATGTGCGATGTAGCTGGGGTTTTCCGTGCGCGGGACTGTGACGTCCTCACCAGCCGCCGTCTTCCCGGTTAGCTTGTGCTTCTTGAACTGGTTTTGCGCTTCGGTGACGCGCTTCTTGTTCTCCAATTCCTTCGTGCCGCCAGGCACCCGCGCATCATAGATGATTCGGACGTCTTTGCAGGCTCTCAACGCGTCACCAAACGCAGCACTCACTGGATCCCAGCCGAACTCGTACACGGCCGCACGGAGAGCGTATCGAGGATTGTCGGCTTGCTGAATAAATGCGAGCATTGCCTCCTCAAGGCCTCGCGATAACCACGCATAAGCCTTTGCCTTCTCACTCCCCACAAATTTCTGTGGGTTGTTGTCGCCGAATTGGCGCGTGTACGCCTGACTTCCAATTACTCCGCGATTGAAGTAGACAGATTGGGACGCAGCTGCATCACTCTCTGTCGTCACCTTTATCGACACGCTCGTCCCCGCGTCCAGCGTGTAGTTCTTCGGTGTACCACGCATTCCAACGACGTAGTAAGTATAGTCGTGTCGTGTTTTCGCGGTGAAATCGCTCCACAGGAAATCCTGAATCGGATTCTCTGCGGTTGAGAAGTAGACTCCATCAGGAGGATTCGGGTTGGTCACTTTAAACGTACGCATACCTTGCAGCCAATAAGTCTCTCCCTCCGTATGATCCGTGCGCTGGATAGCAAATCCGAGCAACCCTTTGCGCGCTTCATCCGGTGCGTTCATTCCGAGAATCACCACATGCGTGCCCGCTACAGCGTGGACTGTAAGGTTCCGGCTCTTAACTCGAAAGCGCATGGTCTCCTCCTCAAGGAGCCTGACGATACGATGGAAGTAAACCTCCGGCAATCGCCAGTGACACGACCGATGACTTCATCGCGCCGCTGAGGCTCCGGCCCACGCTGCGAGCAACCCCTTAGGCTCCAACAACACTTTTGCGCCACTTGCAGACCGCCGTTGGCGGTCGCATGTTCGCTCAACTTGCGACCTCAGTTGTTCGGGCGTCGGCACGATACTGATTCAACTCGTTCAGTGCGACTCGGGAGTGAAACTGTGCGCGATTCTTCGGATTTTGTCACCCGAAGTTCCACAGAAATGTCTCGCCGAACGTTCCTGCACGCCGCCGCAATGGGTTGCAGCAGCGTTGCGTTACCGCTAGGCTGGTCCGCAGCGAGAACAGCGGCGCGCGCGCCACGCAGCTTCGGCAGCGCCAAGAACCTCATCTTCATCTTTCTCAAGGGTGGGCCCAGCCACCTCGACACTTGGGACCCAAAACCGAATGCGCCGCGACACATCCGTGGCGATCTCCGCGCCATTGCGACGAACGTTTCTGGAATTCAATTGAGCGAGACGTTACCTCAGATCGCTCGCGTCATGGACAAGGTCGCGCTCGTACGTTCCGTGCATCAAGCGCCGAGGGGATTTTTTGATCACGAGTCCGCAGTGTTTGAGACTCTCACAGGGAACCCGCCGACACACGTAGGACCATCCGGAAAGTTGGATCCACGAGAGTTGCTGGCGCCCTCCGTCACCCCCTTACCTCGAGCGGCGGGCACTCCGAGCCCTACTAGGCATCAGACTCACGTGATTGATCGCGAAAACCGTGGTGCGCGGGGCCGGCGTGCAATGCTGTTATCGGCAACTGCTCTCGGTGCATACGACGTCAGCGGTGAGCAACCTGGTGTGGTGGAGCGGTACGGACTGAACGAGTTCGGCGAAGGTGCATTGATTGCGCGGCGACTTGTAGAGTCCGGAACGTCATTGGTTCAGTTGAACTGGCCGTCGCGATCGTCAGGTGCGTTTCCGAGCAGTTCGTGGGACACGCACGCGGCCAACGCGGCCGTCCTGCGCGATCGTTGCTGCCCCATGCTCGATGCGGGCCTCTCGTCGTTGGTTCTAGATCTCGACACCCGCGGGCTTCTCAATGAAACGCTCGTCCTTGCAGTAGGCGAATTCGGGCGCTCTCCGCGCCTGGGCGTGAGCACGTCGGGAAATTTGACGATGGCGGACGGACGAGATCACTGGCCGTTCTGCTACACGGCTTTCGTCGCGGGAGGAGGAATATCGGGCGGACAAGTTCTCGGCCGATCGGACTCGACGGGATCAGAGCCCCTCGACGACCCAGTTCGCCCGAAGGACCTGATCGCCACCATTTATCACGCACTGGGAATAGATCGGCGCCTCGATCAAGACTGCGAACAAACTCAGTCGGGCACCAGTCGCGGCGCGCCGCTTCTCTCGCTTTGGCGTTGACGTGTGATCCGATCGCGCCGCGGCGAGATCGGCCGCACCGCCGGACTGCGCGGTGCAGAAGTGCCGGTCGTGATGCTCGGCGACTGAATCTCGCCCGGCCGAAAAGCTAGGTATGAACACATACTACGACGGGGGCGGCATACAGCAATGGCATTCAAAGCGGACCATCCATTCCAGTTCTCGCACGCAATTTATTTTTCACTCGCGGATCGTGCGAGTACCACAGTGCGCGCGTTCACCGATGCTTGCGTGAAGTACCTGTCCGGACATCACGGCCAGCTCGGCTTTATTATGGGCACGAGGGCACTCGACCAACATCGCGACGTAAATGTGACGGATTTTGATATCTCGTTGCATATGTTGTTTGACTCCGCGGCCTCGTATCAGCTGTACCAGTCGAATGGGCGTCACGAGGAGTTCATCACGGTCACAGCGGGAATGTCCAACGCGCGGCGTGTTTTTGATTCATACCTCCTCAGTCCCGCTGCTACATCTGGCAGTAGTCTCGAAACCGAGAAGGGTGAGGGATATCTCGATGAATAGACCTCTCCGTCGCTGTCTCGCGGCCGTCGCGGCTCTGGCGAGTGTCGGGTGCCCACAACAACGCGTTGCTGTTTCGCGGTCAAAGCAACCGCCAAGCGACATTTTTCTCGGACGGGAGAATAACTGTGAGTTCGCTTCCGGTGGACCAGCCGCGCCGATCGGGTACGATATCCCGTCGGACTTTCATTCAGATCGAGTTGGCGCCGAACGAGACTTGAGGAATCTTCAATGCGACTTTGATGTGTATTCATGGGAAACGTTCATCGCGATGAACTGGCCAACAAGCAAGGATGGAGGTGCGGACCCAGCACGCCGAATCGGCGACTCCGCAAACGGCGACAATGCAACAGTATGGGAAAGGTGGAAGACGACTACCGACGTCTTCCAGCCAAATGGCAAGATGCCGAGCGCATGGGGTTCGCCGCCGGAGTTGCCGCTATCCGTGCAACAAAACGCCGTAGAACTCCACGCAGCCGCGCAGTCGTCGGCGATCTACGACGGGATTCGAACGGGCGACGTCATGTTCTTGACGAAAATTGCGAAAGGTCACGAATGGTTCGAAACCGAGCAACCGTTCAACACGGGGCCGCTTATCGACCAAAACGGAGAGTACGCCCGCTTCGAGATTCTCATGAATAGGCCCATGTTCGAATATATCGTCGACAACGACCTGTTCAGCGCGGATGGCCAAGAGGCCTTTGGAAAACGAATTGTGTTTCCGTGCGGGCGCTTTAAGAAGGATTCGAACGGCGTTGCGCTCATGGCAAACGGCAGGCCGATCAACGAGGCCGTCGGTGCGATCGTGGTGAAGGCGGCGTGGAAGGTGCTTAGCACGAGCGAGCAAGCGAGCGGCAGATTTCACATGCGGAAAGCTCTGGTCTGGACACCCGCTGATTCCAATCTGCTAGCGACAGACCCCGTTAAGCCGCGTGAATCGTCGCGGCGAGTTTCGCTAACACCGGTTCTACGGCAAGTGACAATGGGACTCGTAGGATTTCACGTCGTGCACAAGTCGGAGGACGTGCCGCAGTGGAACTGGGCGACATTCGAGCAAGTCGACAATGTTCCGACGCTTGGCGGAGAGAACGAGAAGGCGTCTTACAATTTTTATTCACGCGAGCACTCCGACATGGCCGTGAACGTGGCACCGCCGCGGCCATGGGACCCACGAACTCCCGTTACTAACCCCTACGCACGGTCGCAAATCGTGCGCGTGATCCCGATCAGTGCCGCCACCAAACACTTGAACGACGACTATCACGCTCGGCTCCGCGCGGTTAACCCGCGCTCAGTCTGGCAGTACTACGAGTTGGTGAGTACTCAGTGGCCGACTCGTCCCGCAGTCACGAAGCGCACCGACGCGGCGTATTGTGATGCGCCGCGAGTCCGCCCCGCGGATCCGTTGGGCGGGCCAGCGCCGGTTTTCCTGGGGAACGCGACGATGGAGTCGTACATACAGGGCACCGTACCCAACACATCGTCGAGTTGCATGGGCTGCCACGGCAACGCCACCACAACCAATGCAAAATTCTCGGATTTCACTTACGTTCTCGAGCGCGCTCAGCGTCGCAAGCCATGATTGAATCTGAGAACGAAACATTCTTGGTGTTGTCATCGGCACTTTGCGGCGTATCAGTCGATTCCTTTGTCGCCGCAACACCGCCGAAATTCCCGGTGCCCGGCGACCTCAATCCGCATAACACCCCGATTGATCGCAACTCAGAATTTATCCGGACTTTGCGCGAGCAAGTAGGAACGAGCGCGGTAACGAGCTTGCTAGAACGGTTCGGCCATGAACGGCAAACTGCCGCGTCGGATACCGTCGCTCAGAATCTGCTTCGCGATCCCGAACAGGGCCCGATTTGCCGAAGCATCATGAAGATGTGGTTCCTCGGCGTGTGGTTCGCATGCGACCGCCCTTACGACGCTCATCACGTGATATCCGCTCAAGCTTACAAAGACGCGCTCGTTTGGAAAGTGATGCAGTCCCATCCCATGGGTTACAGCGAATGGACGTTTGGATATTGGGCCGATGATCCACCACCGCTTGAAACTTTTCTCACCGTCATCGACAAATGAATACCGTGATCGATGGTGATCTCTTCGATGTTATTGTCGTCGGTACGGGGATTGCAGGAGCTGTGGTCGCAAAGCAACTCGGCCTCGCGGGTAGGCGCGTTCTGTTGATCGAGGCAGGCGAGGCGATTCCGCACGGCCGCGCGGCTCATCTCGAGCGTTTCTATCTGGACACTCACAAATATCCGGAGGCACCTTACCCTGTAAATCCTAACGCTCAGAGTGCAACTGTCGCTGACCTGATCGAAAAGGACGCGTCGCCGAGCTACTTAGATCAATCACCGCGCGATAACTACACGTCGTTCGGCAGCACCTACGAGCGTCGCGCGGGTGGGACTATGTGGCACTGGATGGGCACTTGCCTTCGGCTTCTCCCGAGCGATTTCCACTTGAAGACGCTGTACGGTCGCGGTGTAGATTGGCCGATCGAGTATGACGATCTCGGCCTGAAAGTTCGTAGCGATGGCCTGAGCTACTACGACCGCGCCGAGCGCGAAATCGGCGTGTCCGCAAATAAAGCGGACCAGTGGTACAACGCAGCTGCGGCTCCATTTCGCGCCGACTACCAGTTTCCAAACCCGGGGATCCCGCTGAGTCGCGTCGATCAGTTTTTTCGTGACGGCGTTCAGGGGATGACATTCGAAGGGTATCCGGTAAGCGTCATACCGACTCCGGCCGGCCGCAATTCCAGACCATACGATGGCCGACGAGTTTGCGCGGGGAACACTAACTGCGTACCGATCTGTCCCATTGAAGCGAAGTACGATCCGACGGTAACGCTGCACAAAGCGTTCAACACCGGAAACGTCAGTGCGTTGTTTCAGCACGTTGCGACCAAACTCATTCTCGACGAGGCTAAGCGGCGGGTGACGGGCGTGGAGTACATCAGCTATAGCGACGCGACTAAAGTATCCCCTAGCGGTCGAGGTATCGCCCGCGCGAAGCAATACGTTGTTGCCGCGCATGGCATCGAGACGCCAAAGCTCTTGTTATTGTCGGGCTGCAAGAATCGGAATATCGGGCTGAACCTCATGGATCATCCATTCTACCTGAAATGGGGTTTGGCACCTCGACCGGTTTTCCCATATCGCGGTCCTCTGTCGACGGCCGGCCTAGACGGGCTCCGAGACGGACAATTCAGGCGCGATCGATCAGCGTTTCGAATTGAGATCGGCAATGACGGCTGGAATCTTGGCGCCAGCGATCCTACTTCGACCCTCCTCGATTTCATTGAAGGAAATAACAAGAGCAAGACCAATGAGTCGCGGGAGAGTTTGTTTGGCGGAAATCTTGTAACACGCCTAAACGACATATATACGCGCCAGTGCAGAATCGGCTTCGAGTTGGAACAGATCCCGTCCGAAACCAATCGCGTCACACTATCAAACTCGAAGGACGCTCTCGGAATTCCGAGACCAAAGATTACGTACTCGCTGTCGGACTACGAGAAACGCGCGCTCGGCGCAGCGGACCGCCTCACCAGTGCTCTGTTCGCAAAGCTCGGAATAGCGGACAAGACGTCGTACGAACTCGTGATGGGCGCCGGGCATATCATTGGCACTTACCGAATGGGGAATGATGCTTCAACCTCGGTGGTTACGAAGGAACAGCGATCACACGAATTCGACAATCTTTATCTCTTGGGTAGCGGCGTGTTCCCGACTTCCGGCACAGGCAATCCCTCGCTGACCATTGCGGCGTTGGCATTTTGGGCCGCCGATACGATCCATGACGAATTGAGGTAGCCAAATGAACAGAGCGACATCGCACTGGTCAGCAACCGACGTTGCGCAAGCGCTGGCTAAACAGACGCGCGGGAGCGTGTCATTGCCGGATAACGTCGACTACCGTGCTTCCATTGCGATCGACAACGGGCGGATCGTGCGTGAGCCAAGGCTTATCGTCGTGCCGAGCTCGATCGACGATGTTGCGACGATCGTTAAGTACGCCACGGACGAGGGCATCAGAGTCACCATAAAGTCCGGCGGGCACAGCGCAACGGGTTACTGCTTGAACAACGATGGCATAGTGATCGACATGCGCGACTTGAATCAAATCTCGCTCGATCGACACACCGGGCGCGCGCGGATCGGCGCGGGAGCGCGATGGCGGGACGTTTACAGCTACATGGAACTGGGAGGAACGAACCGTATACCGATCGGGGGCGGATGCCTAGGCGTCGGCGTATCCGGATTTCTGCTCGGTGGAGGATTCAGCTTTGTCTCGAGGTCATACGGTCTCGGATCGGACAGCGTTACCAAGATTACGATGGTGACTGCCGGCGGCGAGATTGTGGAGCTGTCGAACGAGGAAATCGACGCGGGCAGAAAAGAGCTTCTATGGGCGTCCCGCGGAGGCGGAGGCGGTAACTTTGGAGTCGTCACAGAGTTCGAGATTGAGACGCACAGTCCTCGCGCGGAAACCATGCTGTGTGGCCAAATAACGTTTCCGTTCTATCGGATCGAGGAACTGCTAGGGTTTTATAGTGAGTGGGAACGAAAGCTTCCAAACGAGATGGCTGTGTATGGTTACGTCGGAGCGCAGCCAGATCCGAGAAACGGTGGGACGCCACTCTTGGCTCTCCGCTTCACACCAGTTTATAACGGAGATTTTGGCGAGGGGACGGCACTCCTCCAGCCTCTGCTAAACCTTCGACCGATTAGCTCGGAGTTGCACCAGATGACGCTCCCGGAATGGGAGGCGTTCTCGGGGTCGGTAACTTCCGTTGACGGGAGAAGCGCATACATGCGATCCGCAGTATTGAAGCCAGGCGGCTTGGACGGCCAAGTCGCTCGGACGGTGATGAAATACATGTCTCGATGTCCGTCCCCGGGATCGTTCATGGTGTGGACGCACTTGGGAGGCGCGGTGGAGCGCAACACGACTGCGAGCGCCTTCCCCCATCGTGCAGCCCGATTCGTTCCTGAGATAAAGTCGATATGGGATTCAACGCGGCCGGATCAAATGAGAACGAACGTCGAATGGGCCTACGATTTCTTCGAGGAACTCGCCGCGGAAGCGCCGGGTGCCTATGTGAATTATATCGACCCGCTCCTCGTCGGTTGGCAGAACAAATACTACGGTGAGAACTACGCAAGATTGGTAGAAGTGAAGAAGGAGTGGGATCCCGGTGGTTTCTTTGACTTTCAGCAGGGCGTGGCTTCCAGTCATTCTCCAGGAGGTAACCGCCCCCTTGACCTTAGCCCTCTATTTAAGACATAGCGATGACCCATCAACGGCACATCAACAGCAGCGCATATCCTACGAACAGCGGAACTTCGCTCAAATTACAGGAGACCGATGAGCCCATCCCATTCCTTTAGCACCGGCAAGGGAGTCGGCAAACGACAGAGCCATGTGCCGCCAGTCAATGGCGAAAAGTTTCCGACGCAAACGACTGGGTCGAAGCTCCCGCACTATCCATTCCAACCGCTTCCAGCACCAAACGGCCATGCGCCATATCGGTTCGACCTTGCAGATCTGCTCTCTCCAGAGGACATAAAGAGTATCAAAACGGCCGGCGTCTTAGTGTGCCACACTCTCGGTGATACTGGAGATTCCAGAGGCCAACAGCAAGACTTCGTCGCGGAAATGATGACGCGAGACGCACAAGACTCAGCGGCGTCAAAGAAGCCAGCTTTCTGTTATCATCTCGGCGACGTGGTTTATTTTGCAGGCGACATTGACAAATACGGCGAGAACTTCTACGAGACCTACAAGGACTACCCTTGCTTCATCGTCGCGATTCCCGGAAATCACGACTGCCAACCGGACGATCCACAAGATGGCCCCGTCGACCCGAACAAGCGTCCTCTTGACGGTTGGGTGCAAAACTTCATGTCGGAAAGCCCGGGGCGTCTTGGCTCGCTGAAGACCGGCTCCGGTCGAACGCAGATGGATCTACCGAACGTCTATTGGACGCTTACAACGCCATTTGCAACCATTATCGGGCTTTTTTCAAATGTTGGCGAGACTCAAGGTGAGATCCGAACAGATCAAATAGATTGGTTCAGAAGCGAGTTGCTCGCAGCGGATAAAGACCTCGCGCTAATCGTCGCTGTGCACCACCCTCCATTTTCCGGCGACACCGAGCATTCCGGCAGTAGCGACGTTTACAAAGTGCTCTTTGACAGCTTTGAGGCTACTCGACGGTATCCCAATTTGATCCTCTCCGGGCACGTCCATAACTACCAACGCTTCACACATCGAGTCGGAACTGGCAGGAGTGCAATTCAAGTTCCGTGCGTCGTCGCTGGCGCGGGCGGCTATACTAACCTCGGCAAGCTGCACAAGATCGGGGGGGCATATCCAACTGTGCCGTTAGTGCTCGGGAACGATCTCACGCTCGAACGATATGATCAAGATAACTTTGGCTTCCTCCGACTCGAAGTCAGCAAGGCGAAAATACTGGGAACCTATATATCCGCGCCGTATTCAAGCGGCGCCCAGCCGGTGGCCAAGGTAGTCGAGAGCTTCGAAGTCGATTTAGTCAAGAATAGCGTGAACACATTACCATAGAATCCGGTATTGGAGCGCCACACCGTCACCTAATCGTGATTGGAACCGATCAAAAGCGCGCATCTTGATTCCAACGTTTACGCTGGCCAGATCAGGAGCGCACACCAAGACCAACGCGGAGGCATTGCCTGTGACGGTGAGCAGCGCCGAAGAACCGAGTTCCGGCGATTCCGGAAACGCACGCAAAACACCGAATGACTTACTTTGCGACGAATGGCGCGCTTACAAGGCGGAAGCAGAGGAGGCGTTCAAGGCGAATGTTACGCGAAGCAATGACAGAGTGAAGGAGTTTGCGTTCGCTGGGATTGCACTCTTGTGGGTGTTCAGAGCCATTGGGCGCGACGGCCGCCCGGTCCTTGCCCTCGACCTACAACTGGCGGGAGCTTTATTCTGCGGTGGCCTCGCGCTCGATCTTCTCCAATACATGTTCGGTACGGCAATCTTGTCGCGAGTACTTGACTCAATCTCGTCGGAGGAGAAGATCGACTCACTCGCTGGACGCGCGTGGCCAGGCGCGCCACGCGCGGCGCCGCCCGTGCTCGACCAGGGCGGCGCCGAGTATTTCTTCTGGGGCAAGATGATTTGTGTGCTTCTCGGCGACGCAATCTTGCTGGGCCACTTATTCATCGCCTTCTGACGCCGCTTGTTCGAGCGAATAGCTTGGGCCGACCTAACCGCCGTCATTCTCGTTCAACGCACACATCGACCGCGCTACATTCGTTCACCGATCGTCTGCAAGATTAACTCGGACTTCCGGTCTGCTGCCGCGCCCTCTCCTCCCTCTGCCGCGTCAAATGCGGCACAATCCCCAAAATTCGCTCAATCACCATCAACTGCCCGCGATGGTGCATTTCGTGCTCCTTCGGACTCAACAAGCTCTCCAGCCGCGTCCGCGTGTGCTGTCCGGTCGGATCCGTAAACGTCTCCGCCAGAAACTCCGGCGTCAGCTTCTCCAGCCACGTCGCGTACTTCTCCCCTTCACTCTTCAGGAGCGCAACAATCTCCGCCTTCGACCGCGGCTTCTCCTCCTCCGCCCGGATCGCGCCAAACGCCGCGCCGAAATCAAAGCCCTTCAGCGACGTCAACTTCGCGACGTGAATGTCCTGATAAAACTTCGGCCCGAACGCGATGTGCTTCAGCTGCGCCGCAACCGATAGCGTCCCCGGCGCCGCCACAAAATCGTACTTCGATTCCGGAATGTCCTCAGCGATCTGAATGGTGTTGTTGCGAACGGTACGAAACGAACTGGCAAGTTCTGCGGCGCCGTAGCTGCTCATCTGTCTCTCGCTCAAAAGTTGAAAAAAGACTGAAACCACGCGGTTCTCTCACAGGTAATATGTCTCTGAGCGTTGCTGAACGACCACGCCTGACACACATTCGTGACTCACTCTCCTTTCACGGACCCGTGATCTCCATGCGCCCAACTCGCATTCTCGCGGCACTGGCCCTCTCATCGATCGCCCTCGTCCCGCTCCTCGCCCAGCATCCTATGGTTTCCCAAGCCGGCCTCATCGCCGTCGTCGAGAACCACAAGGGCGCCGTGCTCCGTTATATAGATGCGGCCCCGGACTCCATGCTCGGCTTCCGCCCCACCAAGGGCGTTCGCAACTACGCCGAGCAGATCGAACACGCCGCCGGAAGCGACGCATTCATCGTGCAGCTCGCGATCACCGGATCGTCGAAGGGCATTCCGCCGATGGGCGATTCCGCGGTCTATCTGCACAACAAAGCGGCGCTCAAGAAATACGCCGCGGCCGCGATGGATTACACGATCGCGCGCCTCAAAACCGTGACTGACGCGCAGCTGCTGGAAGTGATCAAATCACAGGGGAAGACGATGCCGCGCGCCCGCGCGCTGATGGAACTGCTCGATCACTTTCCATGGACGCTCGGGCAGGTCGTTCCTTACCTGCGACTCAACGGCGTGACGCCGCCGGAGTACTCCCCGTTCTAACTGAAGCGAATGGCGACGGGTAAATGGCGATCTGGTGCATGGCGACTCGCGAGTAGTGAGGAGACAAACTTCGTTCTACTCACTCCGTGCCATTCGCTATGCACCAGATCGCCATTTACAAGTCGCCATTCGCCGCGGCGCTAACGCGTCCCGCCTTGCACGCGCCGCAGCTCCGCCTCAAGCCGCTCCTTCATCTCCGACTTCGCCCTTCCCCGAATATTGAGCACCCCGCCCGGCAGATTATCAAACCGATACTGCCGCAGCAGCATCAGATAAATCCCATCGCGCCGGTCGACGATGAACCGCTGGTCGAGCATCCCCTCAAAATAATGATCGGCATAGATCTGTTTTGTGACGGCCACGGTCATCCCGCTCGCGCCCGCCGGCGACGACACGACAACGTGATTGATCGTGAGCGTCGGCCGTAATCCCTTCAGCGTTTCCTCCGACCAGTAAATCGCCTCGCTCGCGTCCGTCGGCCGATTGCGCGGGATCAGCTGCACGTACTGCTGCACCGCGGGCGCGTTCTCTTTGAGATACGGCGACGCGGCGAGCAGCGCACCGAACGCATCACTCGCGCGCACGCCACCACTGCCGTAGTCATCGTAG
>Ga0206864_1206_pt1 | contig 17462 bp, 15 predicted proteins | sample Alteio_BWOrgCont_42_FD_152632 | JGI IMG/M metagenome (GOLD analysis project Ga0206864, IMG submission 152632) | Enriched cells from forest soil in Barre Woods Harvard Forest LTER site, Petersham, Massachusetts, United States -... | ecosystem: Environmental > Terrestrial > Soil > Temperate forest >...
TCGCAGAGCGCCAGTGGTCCACCGTGCGCGAGGATTACTCCGCCAACGGCACGTGTTGGGAATACTTCCCACACGACCACGCCCGCAGCCGCGCCTACCGCTGGGGCGAGGACGGCTTGCTGGGCTGGACGGACCGCGAGTGCCGCCTCTGCTTCTCGGTCGCACTGTGGAATGAAAAAGACCCCATCCTCAAGGAACGCCTCTTTGGCCTCACCAACACCGAGGGCAACCACGGCGAGGATGTGAAGGAGCTCTATTACTACCTCGATTCCACGCCAACCCACTCCTTCGCCCGCGCACTTTATAAATACCCACAGGCGGAATTCCCCTACGCGCGCCTCGTCGCCGAAAACCGCGCCCGCAGCGTCAACGACCGCGAATTTGAAATCACCGACACCGGCATTTTCGACGACAACCGCTATTTCGACGTATTCGCCACCTTCGCCAAGGAAGGCCCAAACGACACGCTTATCCGCCTGCGCATCGCCAACCGCGGACCGGACGCCGCCAAACTCCACGTACTGCCAACTATTTGGTTCCGCAACACCTGGGTATGGGGCTGCAACTTCGAAGGCTGCACGCTCAAGCCGCGTCTCTACGAAGCCGAAGACGGCATTATCCACGCCGAGCATCAGGACCTCGAGCCATTCCTCTTCGCCGCCGAGCCCGCACCGGGCCAGCCGATGCCCGAATGTCTCTTCACCGAAAACGAGACGAACTCCGAACGGCTTTTCGGCGTCAAGCAATACACGCCCTACGTCAAGGACGCCTTCCACGAGCACATCATCCATAAACGCGAAGGCGTCGTGAACCCCGCGAAGACCGGCACCAAGGCCGCGGCGTGGTATCAGCTCAACATTCCCGCCGGCAGCGAGGTGGTTCTGCGCCTCCGCCTCGCCAGCCAGCGCGAGGCCCCCGCGCAATTATTCGATTCCTCCTTTGACCAAATCATCGCCGACCGCGAATCGGAGATGAACGAGTATTACCATTTCCTGCGTCGTTCCGCTGGCGCGATGGACGATCAACACCATCAAATCATCCGCCAGGGCATCGCCGGGCTGCTCTGGAGCAAGCAATTCTACCACTACTCCGTGCGCGACTGGCTCGATGGCGACCCTGCCCAGCCCAAGCCGCCCGCCGAGCGCCTTGAAGGCCGCAATCACAACTGGAAACATTTTTTCAGCCGCGACGTGATTTCGATGCCCGACAAATGGGAATACCCCTGGTTCGCAGCGTGGGACCTGGGTTTCCACATGATTTCGTTTTCGCTCGCCGACCCGCTCTTCGCCAAGGAGCAACTGCTGCTCATGCTGCGCGAATGGTATATGCACCCCAGCGGTAAAATCCCGGCCTACGAATTTTCTTTCGACGACGCCAACCCGCCCGTCCACGCCTGGGCCTGCTGGCGCGTTTACAAGCTCACCGCCGCGCGCGGCCAGCGCGACCTCAACTTCCTCGCGCAAGCCTTCCACAAATTGCTCATCAACTTCACCTGGTGGGTCAACCGCCAGGACCTCGAAGGCCATAACATCTTCGGCGGCGGCTTTTTGGGCATGGACAATATTGGCGCGTTCGACCGCAACCAAATCCTGCCTGGCGGCAGCCACCTTGAACAAGCCGACGGCACCGCGTGGATGGCGTTTTATTGCGGCACCATGCTGTCCATGGCCCTGGAACTCGCGGGCAACGATGACGCCTATGAGGGCGTGGCCTCAAAATTCTTCGAGCATTATGTCACCATCGCCGACGCGATGAACACCCTCGGCGGCACCGGCCTCTGGGACCCTGCCACGGGCTTTTACCTTGATCAGATTTCCTTTCAGGGCGCAACCACCCGCCTGCCGATCCGCTCGATGGTCGGCCTTATTCCGCTGCTCGCGGTGGAAGTGCTGGACGAGGAAATTATCGCGCGGCTGCCGCAGTTCGAAAAACGCATGCGCTGGTTTCTCGACCACCGGCCCGATTTGCGTCAGCACATCGCCTGTATGGAAAAGGGCGGTGCGCGCTCGGGCAAGATGCTCCTGGCTATACCTTCGCGCGAACGCCTGGAGCGCGTGCTCAAATACGTCTTTGACGAAAATGAGTTTTTGTCACCGTATGGCGTGCGCAGTTTGTCCAAGGCGCACGAAGCCAACCCCGCCCGGATTAACTTCGACCACCAAAGCTACACCGTGGGCTACATTCCCGGCGAGAGCACGACCGGCCTCTTTGGCGGCAATTCCAACTGGCGTGGGCCGGTCTGGTTCCCGGTTAACTACCTGCTCCTCGAAGCGCTCCAGCGTTATGACTATTTTCATGGCGACGGTCTGCGCGTCGAGTGCCCCACCGGCTCGGGGAAATTCATCACCCTTGGCGAAGCTGCGGACGAAATTGGCCGACGCCTGATCAGCCTCTTCCTGCCTAATGCCCAAGGCCGTCGCCCTTGCAATGGCGATGAAACCCGCTACGCCACCGACCCGCATTTCAAGGATTTGATTTTATTCCATGAATATTTCCATGGCGACAACGGTCGCGGCTGCGGCGCGAGCCACCAAACCGGCTGGACCGGCCTCGCCGTAAAACTCATCCAGGATTTGGCTCACCGTGGCAAATTGTGACAAATAAAGATTTTGGTTAATATCTGTTGAACTGATTAGTCGGTTGAATTATTTGTTCCTCGTGGAACATGTTATTCACATATTCACATTTTAAACCGTTCTGCGAGCGCTTCGCCATCCAACTCGGCTTCGATACACCACTGCACGTAACGGCTGAACGACAGACCGACCTCGCGTGCCCGGCCTGCCGCCCGCTCGTGTAACTGTGGCGCCATGGAGACCCCAATGGTACGATGGCGCTCCTCTTCGGTGACGGCGTTCTTTCTCGCCAATTTTTCCTTCGATGCCCTCGCGGCAATCTTTTTTGCGGACTTCTCCACTGGCTTTTCAGCCGGGACCCCAATCACCTGCGAATGTAACGAGGTAAGAAAATCATGGGACATTCGATTAGAATACCCTTATCAAGCCGCGATTCAAGACAATTATCTTATTTTAATAATTTATTTATTATTTTTGTCTATATTTCGTAACCAACTAACCTTCAAAAACAAACGCGTTTGCCTAATCACTTCCCAACCGCAGCTTCTTTTTCAGTCTGGCTCTTGAGGAAGGCGAGGACATCCTCGAATTTACCGAGATTGGCGGAGTCAGCGGCGACGAGGTTCTGGTGGGCCTGCAAAATAAGACGCGCGTTGGCGAGCTCGGCTTCGTCGGGGGTGATGAGGGCGCGGGCCTGGTCGGGCGAGAAATTCATCGGGTAGTCGCCGCAGTCCACACACAGCAGACGGTGGAGGCCAAGGTTGCGTACCAGTTCCAGGTTGCGCGGGCTGAGGCCCATCAGGCTGAGAACACCTGGCGGATCCATTTTCTTCAGCTCCATGGCGGCGCCGGCGATGAGGCCGAGGAAGGTCGAGTCCATTCCCGTGCAGCGGGAGAAATCGAGGACGAAGCGCCGGCGGCCCTGCTTCGCGAGCTTGTCGAAGAACTGCGCCACGGGGGCGCAATTCAGGTAGCTGGCCCGGCCGACAATTGTCAGCACAACGGGATCGCCATTCGTGTGAACAAGAAAAACGGGTGTCGTGTCACTAGCCATGCAGGAAGCGGGAAAGGGTGATTATAGCGCAAGAAAGGGGAAATGCACAAAGAAAAAAAGCGGCTGAGACGAAGGAGGCGACTGAAGCGGCTATGAGGACAAAAGACGAGCGTGAAACAGGTTAAAATTGAGAAACATCGGATATGCGTTGATTGGTTCGTGCCCAGCCTGGTTGCCTTAAGTCGCCTCGGATTCCGCAGCCGCTTCCGTCGCCTTAGCCCTTCAGCAACTGCCGCAGCACATAGGGCAGGATGCCGCCGTGGCGATAGTATTCCACCTCGATGAGCGTATCAATGCGCGCGAGGAGCGGGGCGCGTTCTTCGCGGCCATCCGCACGGCGGATGACCAGCTCGAGCGCCTGCCGGGGCTTGAGCCCCTCGCCAAGGCCGGGCAGGGAAAAGACCTCCGTGCCGTCGAGACCGAGCGATTCGGCGCTCTGGCCGCCGGTGAATTCCAGCGGCAGCACGCCCATGCCGATGAGGTTGCTGCGATGAATGCGCTCAAAGGATTTGGCGACCACGGCCTTCACCCCGAGCAGCGCCGTGCCTTTGGCCGCCCAGTCGCGCGAGCTGCCCATGCCGTAATCCACACCCGCGAACACAATCAGGTTTGTGCCACGCTTCATGTAGGCCTGGCTGGCGTCGAAAATCGGCATGACCTGGCCCTCGGGCTGGAGCTTCGTGAAGCCGCCTTCCTTGCCTCCGGCCATGAGGTTCTTGATGCGCACGTTGGCGAAGGTGCCGCGCGTCATCACGCGGTCGTTGCCGCGGCGCGAGCCGTAGGAATTGAAGTCCGCCGGCAGCACGCCGTGCTCGATCAGGTATTTGCCGGCGGGCGTCTCAGCCTTGAAGGAGCCAGCGGGGGAAATGTGGTCGGTCGTCACCGAGTCGCCGACGATGGCGAGTGGGCGCAAATCCTTGAGCGCGCTGATTTTCCCGGGCGTGAGCGAAAATTTCTCGAAGAACGGCGGCTCCTGGATGTAGGTGGATTTCGGGTTCCACGCATAGCGCTCGCCGCCCGCGACCGCGATGGCGTTCCACTCGGGGTTGGCCTCCTTGAGGTCGCCGTATTTGCGCGCAAACATCTCCGGCTTCAGCCCGCGCATGACATTCAGTTGGATTTCCTCGAGCGAGGGCCACAGGTCGCGTAGGTAAACGGGCTTGCCGTCCTTGCCCGCGCCGAGCGGCTCATGCTCCAAGTTGATATCCACCCGCCCGGCGAGCGCGAAGGCGACGACCAGCGGCGGCGACATCAGAAAATTCGCCTTGATGGACGAATGCACCCGCGCCTCGAAATTGCGGTTGCCGGAAAGCACACTCGCCGCAACGAGGTCGCCTTCTTTGATGGCGGCCTCGATGTCGGCCCCCAGCGGGCCGCTGTTGCCGATGCACGTCGTGCAGCCGTAGCCCACGAGATTGAAGCCGAGTTGGTCCAAATATTTTTGCAGGCCGGTGGCGTTCAGGTATTCCGTGACGACGCGCGAGCCGGGCGCGAGGCTGCTCTTCACATAACCCGGCACGCGCAGGCCTTTTTCGACCGCTTTTTTTGCGACCAGCCCCGCAGCCACCATGACCGAGGGGTTCGACGTGTTTGTGCAGCTCGTTATCGCCGCGATGAGCACGGAACCGTGGGTAATGTCCGGCGCTTCCTCGGCCAGCGCGACTCCGCCGCCCTCGGCGCGTTCGGCCTCCACCGCCGGGCATTCCCGGGCCATGTGATGCTTGAGGTCGCTCAGCGGTTTGCCATAGCCGCCATCCTTGACGTCTTTTTGGAAAAGTTCGGTGAAGCGCTCTTTGAGCTTCGGTAAATCAATGCGGTCCTGCGGGCGCTTCGGGCCGGAGACGCACGGCACGATGCTGGCGAGGTCGAGTTCGAGCGATTTTGTGTAATCCACCTGCCCCTTGCGCGGAATGCCCCACAGGCCCTGCGCCTGGCAATAGGCTTTCACCAAGGCGATTTGCGATTCTGGCCGCCCGGTGGCGCGGAGGTATTCGAGCGTTTGGTCGTCGAGGCCGAAGTAGCCCATCGTCGCGCCGTATTCCGGCGCCATGTTCGCAATGGTCGCGCGGTCGGCGACGGTCAGCTTCACCGCGCCTTCGCCGTAAAATTCAACAAACTTGCCCACGACTTTTTCCTTCCGCAGCAGTTCTGTCACCCGCAGCGTCAAATCCGTCGCGGTGACGCCTTCGCGCAGCGCGCCGGAGAGATGGACGCCGATGACCTCGGGCGTCTGAAAATAAACCGGCTGGCCGAGCATCCCGGCTTCGGCCTCGATGCCGCCCACACCCCAGCCGACGACGCCCAGGCCGTTGATCATCGTCGTGTGCGAGTCCGTGCCCACGAGCGAATCCGGGAAAAACCACGTCGCCCCGGCGGTTTCCCGGGCGAAAATCACCTTGGCGAGGTATTCGAGGTTCACTTGGTGGACGATGCCGATGGCCGGCGGCACAACGCTGAACGTCTCGAACGCGCCCTGGCCCCATTTCAGAAATTCATAGCGCTCGCGGTTGCGCTCAAACTCGATTTGCAGATTTTGCAGGAAGGATTGCGGCGTGCCCGCGCGGTCCACCTGCACAGAATGGTCCACCACCAGGTCCACCGGCACCAGCGGTTCAATCAGCCCCGGCTTGCGCTTGAGGCGCGCCACGGCTTCGCGCATCGCGGCCAGGTCCACCAGCAGCGGCACGCCCGTAAAGTCCTGCAGCACGATGCGCGAGACGACGAAGGGAATCTCCGTGTCCACCGGCTTCGTGGCGTTCCACGCCGCCAGCGCGCGCACGTCGCTCTCGTTGATGCGCAGGCCGTCGCAGTTGCGCAGCACGGATTCCAGCACGATGCGGATGGACACCGGCAGGCGCGAAATTTTGCCGAGGCCGGCGGCTTCGAGCGCCGGCAGCGACGCGATGAACCCCTTCCGGCCATCCGGCGCAGTAAAGGGCTTTTGGGCGTTGAAGGGAATGGGCATAAAAACTTCGGTGCAGGGCCCTTATTTCTTCAGTGCGGCCTGGATGGCCTGGAAATCCGGCAGCACCTTGGGATCGTCGCTCGAGGAGGAGTATTTGATGACCCCGTCCTTGCCGATGACGAACGCCGAGCGCTTCGAGACTCCCTTGAAGCCCAGCAGGTCGGCATACAACACATCGTACGCCTTCGAGACTTCCTTGTTGAAGTCCGATAGCAGCGGGAAAGAGATTTTGTTCTCCTTGGCCCAGGCTTCCTGCGCGAACGGGCTGTCCACGCTGATGCCGTAGACGGCGGCGCCGAGGCCGTTGTAGGCCGCGAGGTCCTGGCTCACGCTGCACATCTCGTTCGTGCAGACGCTTGTGTACGCCAGCGGGAAAAACAGCAGCACGGTCTGTTTTTTGCCGAGGTTGTCGGCGAGGGCGACGTCCTTGAGGCCGTCGGCGGATTTGGACTTGAGGGAAAAGGCCGGAGCCTTGGTGCCGGTTGCGAGTGCCATGGGAGTTTTGGATTAGGAGTTAAAAGGTAGGGCGCGACGTCCCCGGCGCGCCTAGCCAGCATGAAATCAATGAAGCCCTTCAACATACTCCTCGCCCGCTCCTCCGCAAGGGGAAAGAAGCTGTTACAAACTGACCCGTTACATATTGTCGGCCGGCTAGTTCTCCTTTTAATATGCTAAAATGAAGTCAAAAAACTTCAAGGTGGCTGCGTTCATATTCTTTATCGCCGTCATCTGCCTAGGTGTTTTGTGGCTCACACATTCAACGGCGACTGCTCCGGGAAAAACCGCCCAAACACCAGCTCCGACCAGGGCCGATGCAAATAAACAAACCATCCTCATACACCAGCTTGCAAAACCTTTGAGCCCACCCGTCCGGTCCGAACCCGAAACAGCCGCACCGACTCAAGCCAAGAATACGCCACCGGATACCGACCCCCGCGCCGACCCGGACGCCGCCCTCGCTGAAGGCATCCGCTTGGTCGAAAGCAAAGATTATTTAACCTTTTTAAAAGATTATAGACCACCGGAACGCTTCAACCCTCCGGGCAGTCCAACTGTTGAAGAACAAGCCAAAGCGCTGCAGGACGATCCGAGTGAGCTCGCAGAAACACAAAAATCGCTGGCTAGAATGCTAGCCGTTCAGGGCACGATGCCAGTGATGAGCCACAATGGCGACACCGCTACTTATACGGCCCCCGATGGCCTGCAGATTGTCATGATGCGCATAGATGGCCACTGGATTTTTGCCCAATGGTGAAAATCGGCTGGGATACTCCTCGCCCGCCCCTCCGCAAGGGGAAAGATGGTTACGAACGTGCTCGAACCCAACGCATCAAACCCATCCAATCTACCCAACGCAGCCAACCCATCCCTGGCGCATTTTCCCCGCCTTCTCTAAAATGAGCGCATGAATTCACCTGCCCCGCATCCACTCCGAACGTCCATCTCGCAACCCTTCTTCAACCCCCGCGATTCAAGCCTATTCAAGGTGAATCAGGCTGAATCAAACCAAATCAAGCCTCTCCTGCCACCCGGGGTGGGCTTATTCCTCCTCTCTCTCCATCGGCCAAACCCGCGCGAGTTTGACACGCCCGCCGTGCCCGCCTAAAGGTTGGCGTCTCCCATGCCCGCCGTCGAAGCCCTGCAACGCCATACCGAGCACTTCATCAGCCCTGATGAATTGCGCGAGCGCCTGCGCGCCAAGAAGCCCCTGCGCGTGAAGCTGGGCGTGGACCCGACCCGGCCCGATCTGACTTTCGGGCACATGGTGGTCTTCAACAAACTGCGCCAGTTCCAGGACCTCGGCCACCAGGCCGTGCTCATCATCGGCGACTTTACCGCCATGATTGGCGACCCTTCCGGCCGCTCCTCCACCCGCCCGGTGTTGACGGAGGCGGAGGTCAAGGCCAACGCCAAGACCTACCTCGACCAGGCGTTCAAAATCCTCGATCGCGCGAAGACCGAGGTGCGCTACAACAGCGAGTGGTTCGCCAAAATGTCCCTGGCCGACACCCTCGCCCTCGCGCGCAAGATGACCGTCGCCCGGATGCTTGAGCGCGATGATTTCTCCAAGCGCTACGCCGCGAACTCGCCCATTTCCATCGTCGAATTTCTCTATCCTCTCATCCAGGGCCACGACTCGGTGATGATAAAATCGGACGTCGAACTCGGCGGCAGCGACCAGCTCTTTAACAACCTCGTCGGGCGCGTGCTGCAAAAAGAAGCCGGTCAGCCGGAACAAATCGTCATCTGCACGCCCTTGCTCGTCGGCCTCGACGGCGTGAAAAAAATGTCCAAAAGCTCGGACAACTACATCGCCTTCAACGATACGCCGAAACAGATGTTCGGCAAAATCATGTCCGTCTCCGACGAGGTGATGTGGGACTATTACCGCCTGCTTCTCGAGGAAAGCGACACCGCGATTGCCGAGCGCAAAGCCGGCCACCCGATGGCCGCGAAAAAAGCCCTCGCCGTCGCCCTCGTCTCGAAATTCCACGGCGCGGACTCGGGTAAACACGAACTAGAACAGTTTGAAAAGGTTTTTTCGCGTAACGAGATTCGTGACGATATTTTCATCATCAGTGTAATGCCAACTGGGTTTGATCGCAGCCAATATAAGACGGCGCACTTATTTATCGAAGTCGAAAATCCTCAAAGCGTCTCTATTGTCGATTTGCTGCTTAAAACAGACATTTGCTCAAGCCGCAATGAGGCCAGTCGCCTAATCCAACAAAACGCTGTAGAAATGGATGGCAAGAAAATCACTGATAAGTTTTTTCGCGTGGACACAACAGCCGAAGCGCATGTCTTCAAGGCTGGCAAAAGGAGCCAATTTAAAACGCAGCCGTTCCGCAAAGCCGATCCAGACAAAAAGGGCGCTAAGTGATCGAGGGAATTTATGCCCCCATTCCCCGACATTTTGGACGCGGCGCTGCGGCAGCGGTTGTTCTCGCTGGGCGTAAGGCCGGAGGACGTCGAGGAAAAGTTCGTGCGCGGGACGGGACCGGGCGGGCAGAAAATCAACAAGACCTCCTCCACCGTCTGGCTGCGGCATCACCCGACGGGCATTGAAGTGCGCTGCCAGGACGGGCGCTCGCAAGTGTGGAACCGCGTGCAGGCCTGGTCCGACCTCGGCGCGAAACTTTCGCAGCGGCGTTCCGCCGCGGCCGCGCAGAAGCAGGCCGCCCGGGAAGCGCAACGCCGACGCACCCGCCAAAAATCTTATGGCCAAAAAGTCCGCATGATTGAGGGCAAAAAGCACCGCGCGAAAATCAAGCAGACGCGCCAGCAGCCCAACGATTGGTAGCCTTGCAGTACGGCTTGCCGCGCCGAACCACACTCCCTATACTTGCATCCAACCTATGTTTGAGCACCACACCGATCAAATCCTGCCGCGCCGGATTTTTTACCGGCGCGTCGGGCGGCACGCCGTCATTGCCGTGGCCATTCTGGTCGCGGCGTTGGGCGTCGGGATGGTCGGCTACCATCACTTTGAAGGCGCGAAGTGGATTGATGCCTACGTGGACGCCGCGATGATTCTCTCCGGCATGGGGCCATTGGGCGACCTCCATACCGATGGCGGCAAAATCTTCGCCGGTTGCTACGCGCTCTTTAGCGGCGTCGTTTTCCTCTCCACCGTCGGGGTCTTCCTCGCGCCGATTGTCCACCGCCTGTTCCATAAATTTCACCTGGCCGAGGAAACGGCCAAGAAAAACCCCAAGAGCTAATGGCCGCGCGTGGCCGCTTATTTCCCGGATTAGCCTCCCGCATTTGCGCTTCCGAAGCTTGACCTCGCGGCCCTTCTCGGCGATGCTTTCCCTTTTAAATCCATCATGGCAGACAAAAAGGACAAATGGGCCGACAACATTGCCGGCAAATTCTACGTGGACCAGCAGTGCATTGACTGCGACCTCTGCCGCGAGACGGCGCCGGACTTCTTCAAGCGCAGCGACGACGGCGGCTACTCCTACGTCTACAAGCAGCCCGAAAACCAGGCGGACGTTGACAAGTGCATGGAAGCCCTCGAAGGCTGCCCGGTCGAGGCCATCGGCCACGACGGCGACGAGGCGTAAATTGTCGGAACCGGCGACAATTTTTGCGAGGAAATGGCCCGTGATACTCGGTTGACAGCCCGGGTAATTGCTCTCACGCTTCGCCCCCCATGCACCCCTTCCTCCGCTGCACTGCCCTCGCCACCACGTTCGCGGCGCTTTTGCTCGCCGCCAATTCGCCCGCGCGCGCCCAGACCGCGCCCGCGGCCTCCACCGCCGCCGCGGCGAAAACCTACCATCTCAATTTGAGCCCGACGCTTAAAGTTGGCCAGAAGCTGGGCCTGGTTTCGAGCAGCACGATGAACATGGACATGAACATAACCGTCAGCGCCCCGGCCCTGCCGGCCCCGCAAACCCAACAGCAAAAACAAGCCGGCGTCATCCACCTCGAAGCCGATTGCGAAGTCCTCGCCGTGACCACGGAAGGCCAGGCGAAAAAGCTGGCCGTTACAATAAAGTCCCTTACCGCAACGCAGGACGGCAAGGCCGTTCCCGGCCTGCCCAAAGCCGGAGATAAAATCATCGCCGAAAAAGCCGGCAAAAATGACGTGACCTTGACCCAGGACGACAAACCGCTCAGCGCCGAACTCACCCAATTGATCGGCGACTCGCTTCCCCTTGAGATAGACGGCCGCAACGACCAGGCCCGGCTTGGACCCAAGACGCCGGTGGCCGTGGGCGCAACCTGGGATACCGGCCCCGCCCTGCTCGCGGAATTGCAGGAGTCGATGCCCAGTGCCACGGGCATCCAAGGCCAGATGAAGCTCGACAGCATGCAAGGCAGCGGCGACAGCCAGGTGGCAAAGATTTCCGGCAAACTGACCGTGGTTGGGGTGACGGCGCCGTTGCCGCCCCCGCTGAGCGCCATCCCGGCCCAGTGCTCGGTGCAAATAAGTGGAAGCTACCCCATCGGCGCCAAAGGTGTGTTCGATGAGACCTTCAGTGTGGACACAAAATTCTCCGGCGAAACCGACGCCAATGGCGCGCATGTGAAAATGGACGCCACGACCACGCAAAACGTCGCGCAGACCATCACGCTTCCCTAAGCGACCATTTGCCGCCATGGCAAACCCGCCGGCCATCCCACAGACCCTTCCGGGCAACATCGTGGATGTTGTCGCGGGCAAAATGTTTGCCGGGACCGTTGAACTCGCCAACGGCCGCATCGCGCGCGTGACGGAACAAGGGCCGCCCAGGCCGGGTGCACCGTGGTTTGCGCCAGGTTTCGTGGACGCGCACGTGCACGTCGAAAGCTCGATGCTGCCGCCGAGCGAGTTCGCGCGCGTGGCCGTCACCCACGGCACCGTTGCCACCGTCAGCGACCCGCACGAAATCGCCAACGTGCTCGGCCTGCCCGGCGTGCATTGGATGATTGCGGAGTCGAAGCGGGCGGCGTGCAAAATCTTTTTTGGCGCGCCCTCCTGCGTGCCGGCGACGAGTTTTGAGACGGCCGGGGCGCGGTTCGGCCCGCGCGAGGTCGGCGAGTTGCTCGAACTGCCGGAAGTCCTTTACCTCGCGGAGGTGATGAACTTCCCCGCCGTCATCCACGGCGACCCGGTGATGCACGCCATCATCGCCGAGGCCAAAAAACGCCACAAGCGGGTTGACGGCCATTCGCCGGGTGTGCTCGGCGAGGATTTGAAAAAATACGCCGCGGCCGGCATCCAGACCGACCATGAATGCACCACGCTGGAAGAAGCCCGCCAGCGCGCCGCGCTGGGCATGATGGTCTGGATTCGCGAAGGCTCCGCTGCGCGCAATTTCGAAACACTGTGGCCGCTGCTGCTGGAAAAACCGGATCGCTGCGGCCTGTGCAGTGACGACAAACATCCCGATGAATTGCTCGTTTCGCAAATTGACGCCCTCGTGCGCCGCGCCGTGGCCCACGGCGTGCCGGTGATGGACGCGATGCGCGCGGCGACGCTCAACCCTGTGCGCCACTACGGCCTGCCCGTCGGCCTGCTGCAACCCGGCGACCCCGGGGATTTGGTGGAACTGAACGATTTGACGGAATTCAAGGTGCAGCGCACCTGGGTGGATGGCAAAGTCGTCGCCCAAAACGGGAAGTCCCTGGTGGCGCGCGTGCCGGTCAAGCCACTGAATGTTTTTAATGCCCACCAAAAAAAACCTGAAGATTTTGCTTTAATCGCCGTGTCCGGAAAGCGCCTGCAGGTCATCGAGGCCATCGACGGGCAAATTGTCACTGGCGCGGGTGTGGAAAAACCAAAAGTCTCCGCGAAGGGCCTGGTGGAATGCGACCCCGCGCGCGATTTACTCAAACTCACGGTCGTCAACCGCTACAGTGATGCCCCACCGGCCGTCGCACTGGTGCGCAATTTCGGGTTGAAAAGCGGCGCGCTGGCCTCGAGCGTCGCGCATGACTCGCACAACATTGTCGCCGTCGGCGCGAACGACGCGGACCTGGCCCGCGCGGTCAACGCCGTCATCAAATACGGTGGCGGCTTGAGTTTTGCCGCGGGCGACCTGGAGAAAGTCCTGCCGTTGCCCATTGCGGGGCTGATGACCACCGTGGACGCGCAAACCGCCGGTGCAGCCTATCAGGAATTGTCGACCCTCGCGCGCCAGCACGGCTGCGGGCTCAAAGCGCCTTATATGTGCCTGTCCTTCCTCGCGCTGCTCGTCATCCCGCAACTCAAGCTCAGCGACCTCGGCCTATTTGACGTGGGAAAATTTTCCCTGGTTGAGCCGTGGGTGGATTGAAAAAAGAGGTTTGCGTCCGGGGCGGATGCCCGTTAAATGACTCTGGGAAACGCATTTCTCGTGCGCCAAACACCATGAGCGCCTCTCCCAAAAAATCCCGCGACGCCGCCTCGGATGACGCCCGGTTTTACCTGCCGTCCGCCGAATTCTTCCCCGGCCAGGCGCCGACGGCGCTGACCTACGACGACGTCACCCTGGCCACGCAATTCTCCGAGGTCCTTCCGCGCGAAACGCGCCTCGATACTTCGCTCAGTGAATCGCTCCACCTGCCCATGCCGATTATCTCGGCGGACATGGACACCGTCACCGAGTCGGCCATGGCCATCGGCATGGCGCTCAACGGCGGCCTCGGCCTCATCCATTACAACCTGGGCGAGGCCGAACAGGTGCGCGAAGTCGAACGCGTGAAATTCCACGTCCACGGCCTCATTCAGGATCCCATCCGCGTTTCGCCCCAACAAACGATTGAAGACGTGCTGCGGCGCGTCGCGGCCAAGCAGTTTTCGTTCCGCACGTTCCCGGTGGTGGATGAAGAAGGCGTGCTGGTTGGCCTGCTGTCGGGCCGCGTTGTCAAAGACCGCTACCGCGCGAAAAAAGTTTCCGAGGCCATGACGCCGCGGGCGGAGGTTTACACGCTCACCGAAAAACAACTGGGCAAAAACCCCATCGCCGCCGCCGATAAATTTTTCACCGAACATCTCGGCATCCATAAACTCCTGGTCGTGGATGACAAGGACCGCCTGCGCGGCCTGTTCACGCTGAGCGATATTGAGCGCATCACCGAGGAAGCCCGCGCCAACGTGAAGCCTGCGCGCGACACGAATTTCCACCTGGTCTGCGGCGCGGCCATCTCCGCCCCGCGCACCTCCGCGGGCGAACTCGACCGCGACCGGATGCTCAATCACGCCGGCCTGCTCGTGCAAGCCGGGGTGGATGCCCTGGCCATTTCCACGGCGCATGGGCACACCGCGGGAGTCGGCCAGTGCGTCAAATTGCTGCGCAAGGAATTTCCCGGCCTCACGCTCATCGCCGGCAACGTCACCAGTTCCGAGGGCGTGGAGTTCCTCGCCGAGGCCGGCGCCGACGCCATCAAAATCGGCCAGGGGCCCGGCTCGATTTGCACGACGCGCATTGTCGCCGGCGTGGGCATCCCGCAACTCACCGCCCTTTATGTCAGCTCGCAGGAAGCACGGCGGCGTGGCGTGCGGATTATCGCCGACGGCGGCATCACCAAGAGCGGTGACATTGTGAAGGCCCTCACCCAGGCCGATGCGGTGATTTTGGGCGGCCTGCTCGCGGGCTGCCGTGAAGCGCCGGGCGAAATCATTGAGATCGACGGCAAATTCTACAAACAATACCGCGGCATGGGCAGCCTCAGCGCGATGAAGTCCGGCTCCGCCGCGCGTTACGGGCACGACAAATCCGCGCCGGCCGGCGTGCAACAGAAAGTCGCGGCGGAAGGCATCGAAGCCCTTAAGGAAATCGCCGGAACGCTCGACGCCGTGCTCGCGCCGCTGCTCGGCGGCCTGCAAAGCGGCCTCGGCTACCTTGGCGCGCGCAACCTCACCGAACTGCGCGACAAGGCCCGCTTCGCGCGCGTCACCGCCGCCGGCATGAAGGAAGCCTCGCCGCATGACGTGATTGAAGTGAAGACGTCGAAAGCCTAAAACATTTCATGCATCACCGCCTCGCCACGCTCATCCAGCGCTATCCTCCGCTTTCAGTCTGCGCGGAGGACATTGCTGCGGTGGCGAAAATTCTTGAGGCTGCCTTTCGCGCGGACGGCAAACTCCTCCTCTGCGGCAATGGCGGCAGCGCGGCGGATTCGGACCATATCGCGGGCGAGTTGCTCAAGGGCTTCGGCCATGCGCGGACTTTGCCAGCGGCAGACGCGAAAAAGCTCGGCGGCGATTTGGCGAAAAACCTGCAGGGCGCGCTGCCCGCGATTCCCCTGCCCCAGCTCACCGCGCTCGTCAGCGCCTTTGGCAACGATTGCGACCCGAAATACGTTTACGCGCAACTAACCTGGGGCCTGGGCCGTACGGGCGACGTGCTGCTCGCCATCACCACCTCCGGCAATTCGCAAAACGTCCTGCACGCGGCGGACGCAGCCAAAGCGCGCAGGATGAAAGTCATCGGCCTCACCGGCGCGACCGGCGGCAAACTTTTGGCCAAATGCGACATTTGCATCCGCGTCCCCGAAAAGGAAACTTTTAAAATCCAGGAATTCCACCTGCCGGTTTACCATTGCCTGTGCTTGATGCTGGAAGAGACGTTTTTTGGGGAGATTCCAGAATAAATGCCCGGCGGAGCAACTTGTTATGACAAAAATCAAAAAGCATTATGCCGTTACTTCCGAAGGAGGCATTGCCCAGCTTCACCCGCTTAAAGAATGGTTCCGTGCAACCCAGAATGAGCCTAACGCCTCACAAATGACGAGCCACGATATGCGACGTCAGCTAAAGCGCAACGGCTGGACAATAAAAGAAACTCATGATCAGGTTCTCGTAATAAAGCCGGGGGCAGAAGCGGTTTCCGACCTTTCAAGCGACGAAGACGAGCTATCAGTATCAGAGGAACAATCCTCTGCATCCGCTGAAAGCTCATTGTTCGCATTAGAAAGCCATCTGAGAGACTATTTATCAAAGAATTTGAATTCGGCCCTTAAACTTAATCAACATCTTTCTGTTGTCGGAGTAGAATATTCGACAGCAGTCGGCCCAATTGATTTATTGGCAAAAGACGGTGCAGGTGATTATTATGTTTTTGAATTGAAATTGGAGCGCGGCGCGGACGCGGCGCTTGGCCAATTGCTTCGTTATATGGGTTGGTGCACAAAACATTTAAGTCAGGGGCGAAAAGTTTATGGCGTTGTTCTTGCTGCCGAGATTTCGGACAAACTGCGCTATGCTGCTAGTCTTGTTCCTGATGTCACCCTGCTTGAATATGAACTGCAAATTCAAGTTCGTTCAGTTCAAAAAATTTAAATACCTGCTACTCAAGGTTAAAAGATCATAGCAGGCCAATCAGATTTAGCTTGGCTGTTTTTCGCCCCAATGGGGCGAAGGAAGCCAGCCCAGGGTTGAACGCCGTTAAACCCTGGGATCCAAGATACAGAGATTGTGCGCCCTGTAGGGGCGCAGGAGGTTAGTTTCTCCTCCGCCCTTACAGGGCGGGATTTATTCATGGATACCCAACCCAGGGTTTCGCCGTGCTCAACCCTGGGCTAAGCTCCTGCAGCCCTTCAGGCTGCGGGCAAAATTTGCCGTGCGTCGTTAATCATTGAAGCCTGCGCAAACTTCGGCCTTGGTTGAGGCGTACTCATGCTGGCCGAGGCCACTCAAATCCCGGCGTTGACTTCCGTGTTTTTGGCAGACGCGGCGGACTTTCGCCCGTTTACGGCGCTGCACCTCTGGATGGTGCTCGGGAGCGTCGCCTTCATGGCGCTCACCACCGCGATGGGCCGACAATTGCAAAAAAGACGCGGCGAGCCAGGCCTGCGCCGCGGGCTGGGAGGGCTATGCCTCATTATTTACGCGACCTACCAGGCGTGGCTGTGGCTGCCCAAAAACTTCAGCTGGCCCGTCAGCCTGCCGCTGGAATTTTGCGATATGAGCCTGCTCGTCGCCGCAGGCGCGATGATTCTGCATGCGCGCTGGGTGCGCAGCCTGCTTTACTTTTGGGCGTGTGTGTTCACCATCCAGGCCTTCATCACCCCGGTGCTGCAAAAAGGGCCGGACACGCCGGACTTCTGGCTCTTCTGGTCGGCGCACATAGCGATCATGACGGCGGCGGTTTACGATGTGGTGGTCGGAAAATTCCGGCCCGAGTTCGCCGACGGCACGCGCAGCTACGTCATTTCCTTCTTCTACGGCGCTGCGCTGCTCATACTCGACAACCTCACCGGCTGGAACTACGGCTACGTCGGCCCGTCCAAGCCCGGCACGCCGACCTTGCTCGACAAACTGGGCGAGTATCCTCTGCGCGTGGTGTGGATGGTTCTCATCGCGGCCCTGGGATTTTTCCTCGCGTGGCTGCCCTGGGCACTGGCGAGGCGCAAGCGCTGAGGCATCACGCCGGCGCGGAAGCCGCGGGTG